>Ga0082335_1000149_pt1 | contig 185138 bp, 182 predicted proteins | sample Subgrocontami58m_FD_72375 | JGI IMG/M metagenome (GOLD analysis project Ga0082335, IMG submission 72375) | Subsurface groundwater microbial communities from S. Glens Falls, New York, USA - GMW37 contaminated, 5.8 m (SPADES assembly) (version 2) ... | reverse complement strand
CCACCCGTGGCGGCGGCAGAACAACGCGATGGTCGCCGAGGCGCGGGCCAAACAGCAGCACTCACCCGGGGGACATTTCTAATGGCGGAAGAGTGCGGACATTTCTAATGGCGTTTGACATTTCTCGCCAACAGGGGTGCCTGAAGGCAGGGGGAGCCGCTATTATTTCAAGGTTGTGCGCCACACCGGCGCACCGCTGAACCCAAGCCTCGACCCGTACGATGACGAAGACCGGTGGGGCGGCCCGTCCGCCGATCGCAGCCGATCCCGACTCGCTGCTCGACACAATCCAGATTTACCGCAAGCAGATCACCGTTGCGGCCATCCTGGTTGCCGTGGTGGTGGGCGGCGGCTTCCTGTGGCAGGCCAACAACGCGCGGCGCGAGACGCAGGCGGAAAAGGCGTTCTTCGACGCCATGAACCTCGTCAGCCAGCGCGACCCCAAGGCCCCCGACGCGCTGTCCAAGGTGGCGCAGCGTTATGACGGGACCGCCGGCGGTGCGCAGGCAGCGCTGCTCTATGCGCAGGCCAAATTCGACGAGGGCAAGTACGCGGACGGGCAGAAGGTGCTCGACGCCATCTCGTCGCCTGGGCCGTTCGCCTCGGGTGTCGAGGCCCTGAAGGCGGCTGGCTATGAGGGCGAGCAGAAGTTCGACCTCGCGGCCGAGCACTACCTGAAGGCGGTGGACAAGGCGTCGCTTCAGGGGGAGAAGGACTACCTGAAGGGTGAGGCGGCTCGCGCCCTGGCCAACGCCGGCAAGCGGGTGGAGGCAGCCAAGATCTGGGCGGAGCTGGCGGAGAAGGTCGATTCTCCCATGGCCAGCGAGGCCAAGATCCGCGTCGGCGAGCTCACCGCCGCGGCGGTCAAGCCGTAAGCTGCCGACAGAGCGCCAACGCGATCGGCGTCCTCGAACCCTGGGCGCAGACGGCAGCAGTTGAGAAAGTACTTGAACGGGCGTGGGGCACTGGCCTCGCGCCCGTTCTTTATGCCCAGAAGGCCGCAAATGTATACTTATAATATGTATTATGTAAACTAAGTGGCGTGGAGAACTCTGTGGTGGGTGGATAAACGCATCCCCTCTCCAGGCAGAGACTTGAACGGTTGCTGTTGCGGTGCTGTCGCTTCTCTGCCGCACGGCAAAGAGGGCGAGCTACCCTGAGCTCGCCCCCGAACCAACCTCGAGCTAGCCCTTCGGCTTACAGCTCGGCCGTACGCCCCTGATACACGATCCGCGCCTCGCCGCTCAACGACGGCCAAAGGTGACCGTCGGCTTTCCGGCGCAGCGTCACGACCAGCGTGCGCCCGGATTTGGTCCCGAGGCGGACCACCTGCCCCGCGAGCCCCCACTCATGCAAAAGGGCGGCACTCGCCACAGCCCCGGTCCCGCACGCCAAGGTCTCGGCCTCCACGCCACGCTCGTAGGTCCTGATCTGGAACTCGCTGGTGCCGGCCCCTGCGGAAGCCACGAAGCCCACGTTGGCGCCGTGCTTGAGGCGCCGGTCCAGCCGCAGCGGGCGCCCACGTCCTACGACGTCAACTTTCGAGACATCTCCCACGAGGATGACGAGATGCGGAACCCCGGGGTTGGCAAACCCGATTCGCTGCTCGCCTGCCTCGCGCTCGAACTCCGTCTCGGGCCTCACGTCGTGGATGACCGGGAGGTCTATCTCAGGCGTCCCGTCTCGAAAGTGGCCGGTCATCGCCCCGGCGTCGGTCTCGAAATGGCAGGTGCCGTCGCCCACGATCCCTAACTCGCGCGCCAGCCGGACGCTGCAGAGCGACGCGTTTCCACACAACTCACCCAAGCTCCCATCACGGTTGAAGTAGCGTATTCTAAATGCTTGGTATGTATCGCTTTGGAGAAAGACAACGCCATCGGCGCCTATCCCAGTGCCCGTGGCACACAGCTGCCGAACTGACTCGGGATTGTCCAGTTCGTGGGCGACTCCGGTCTCGGACCTGGCGTCAAAGAAGATGAAGTCGTTGCCCGACCCCGACATCTTGTAGAACGGGTGCCCGCTCGGGATGCTCATAATCTCCCCGTCAGATGCCACCAACGGAGGCGCCAGACCATGAAGATGGCCTCGCGCACGATGTGGCCGCTCATCTTGCTGTCGCCGACCGTGCGGTCGGTGAAGACGATCGGGATTTCCATGCCGCGAAATCCCTTGTGGAAGGCGCGGAATGACATCTCGATCTGGAACGCGTACCCGTTGGAGCGGACCGCGTCGAGGTCGATGGCCTCCAGCACGCGCCGATGGAAGCACTTGAAGCCGCCGGTGCCGTCCCAGAGCTTCATGCCGGTGACCACCCGGGCGTAGATGTTGGCGAAGTAGCTGAGCAGCAGCCGCTTCATGGGCCAATTCACGACCGTGACCCTCCCGTTCAGGTAGCGCGAGCCGAGCACGAAATCGGCCTCCTGCGCCACCGCGAGAAACTCCGGAAGGTGCTTCGGGTCGTGCGAGAAATCCGCGTCCATCTCAAAGATGTACTCGTAGTCGCGCGCCAGCGCCCAGCGGAAGCCATCCCGGTACGCGGTGCCGAGCCCCATCTTGCCCGGCCGCCGCAACAGGTGCACCCGGGGGTCCCGCCCCGCAATTTCCTCCACGAGGTCGCCGGTCTTGTCGGGCGAGTTGTCGTCCACCACCAGCATCTCGATGCGCGGGTCTTTCTCGAGCACCTGACTGATGAGCGTGGGGATGTTCTCACGCTCGTTGTACGTGGGGACGATGATCAGTGCCTTTTCAGCCATGGGCTTCCTGTGTGGCGCGGCGACCCCAGGCCCATCCGGCGGCGGCAAGCAGCAGGCTGAGGAGGACGGCGGCGTATGTAATTGTACGTCCCTTGGGGTACGTGGCGTTATCGAAGGTGAACTCCACCGTGGTCGCTCCCTGTGGCAGCGGGACGCCCATCAGCACGTAGTTGGTGCGGAAGACGTCCGCGGGCTTTCCGTCCACGGTCGCGGTCCAGCCGGGATAGTAGTTCTCCGATGCCACGAGCGCGGATCCGGCCGGCGCTGGAGCGCTCAGCTTCACCGTGAAGCGCCCCGGGCGATACTCGGTGGCCGTTGCGGTGATGGCGAGCGGCGCCGGAAGCGCCGTGATCGTCTCGGTCTTCACCGCCGCCGACGTGTCGAGGATCGCCACCTGGTAGGTGGCAAAGGTCGGCTGCGACGCGGCCTGCAGCACCACGTCGTCGGGGTACCTGGTGATGACGGGTGCGACCCAGGCGAATGGCTGTTCGCTCGCGAGCTTGTACAGCGACACCCTCGTGCCCGCGGCGTTCGTGACCGGACCGGCCACCCGCACCGCCCCTTCGATTGGCAGAGTGTCGGTGTTGGTGAGGAAGTAATTGATGTTCATCAGCTGCCAGAACGAGGGGTTCAGGCGGGCGCTGTACCCTTCGTCCTTCCTGCCGAGCAGCTGGTAGCGGCCGAGTTCGTTGCCGTGGTAGCCGGTGACGGAGCGGATGCCGTGCACCATGAGTCCGTCGCCCATCAGTTGCGGGTCGTGCGGCGCCACCGGATTTGCATCCGGCACGGCAAACACCGCAACCCGCGTCGGCTCCTTCACCTGCTTGAGATAGTCGATCGTCGCATCGCTGGCGTACAGCTTGGCCGCCGGCTCCGAGAACATCCAGTACTGCTTCTCGATGCTCCACAGGTCGGCCGCAATGATGAGCGGCAGCGCCACGCCCGCCTGTCGCGCCGTCAGCTTGCCGCGGGCGAGTGCGATGACCACCCCGGCGCCGAGCGCCACGAACAGGAACGACCGCCACGCGCCCAGCGTGACGTTGGCCGCGTTTGCGTCCACGACGTCAATGAGACTTGGGTCCACCACGAGGCCGCGCGCGAGACCGGTAAAGGCGCCCGCCGTGGCGAGCAGCGCCACCGCCGCAGCGCCGACGATCCACCCAACGCCGTACCTCTGCGACACTTTGCCGGCCAGCAGTCGCTCCGTCCCGAGTGCGGCGAGCACGGCAACCGCGAACGCGAAGACGAACATCATGGTGCTCGGCGCGCGGAAGAACTTCGTCCCCGGCACGAGTGCGTAGACGAGCTGGAAAAACGGCGTCGAGCCGCCCAGCGCCCACAGCAGCGCGACGGTCCCGACGCCGAGCCAGAAGCGGCGGAAGGCGCGGCGCGCTTCCCCGCCCGCCCCGAATGCCAGCGGCGCGAGCAGCAACACGACAGCGCCGAGGTACTCGCTGTGCAGGTGAATGCTGTTGCGCCCCCAGTACCGGTCGAGGATGCCGGAGAACTGCGGCAGGTAGGTGTTGATCAGTTCTTCGATGGGCCACGAGTACGAGGTGGCGTACGCGTAATCGCGCCCGCCGGCGCGCGGCGACCACGGCGTGTACTCGCTGAGCGGCAAGTACTGAATGGTGCCGATGGCCATGCCGAGGACGACCGCGCCGAGCGCGAGGCCCAGCCGGCGAAGTGCCGTGGCGCGATCGAGCCCGGCGGTGCCGAAGGCAAGCATCAGCGCCCACGCGCCGGCGGCGAGGAGGTGGTACTGCAGCAGCTGCGGGTGCGGCGACAGCACCGCGAGCCCGATGACGATGGCCAGCGCGCCCCACGCCCAATGGCGCGCGTCGCGGATGCCCTTGGTCAGCAGGAGCAGCGTGAACGGCAGCAAGGCGCTCACGAACAGCTTGCCGTCGTGCCCCGGCGAGGCGTACGCGGCGATGGGGCCGCCCAGTTGATACGCGAGGGCGCCGACGAGCGCAGGGGCGAAGCCGAGTCCGCTCGTGCGGAGGAAGAGGAACGTCCCGAAGCCGGCGAGCCAGAGGTGACTAATGAAGCCCCACGTCATCCCGGCGTCGGTCCCGATGAGCAGGCGCAGCCAGAAGGTCGGGTAGAAGATGTCGCCATGCATGGCGGCGACGTACGGCAATCCGCCGAACAGGTATGGATTCCACTGCGGGATGGCGCCCGTCAGCCGCCACTGCTGCACCGCAAAATCGCGGAACGCGAACCCGGCGATGTACTGATCGCTCATCGGATTCACGAGGAACTGGCCGCCGAGCGCGGGATACCCCAGCGCGAGCGCGGCCACAGCGCAGGCCAGCGCCGCCCACAGCAGGCCGGCGCGCGGCGACAGTTCGGACGAGCCGGTGTCGGAGGAGGTCATCTACTGATTGGATGAAGAAGCGGAGCGGCGCGACGGCCTCACGAGGAGGAAGATGAGGCCGGGAACTATCTCGAGTATCGTGAGCCACACACGTGAGGAGACAACGAGCAATGCCGCCATCGCCCCGACTGCGAGTCCGGTGCGATGCAGCGCTTCGGCCATGGCCACCTCACGCACGCCGGCGCCGCCCGGCGCAAACACCGCTATGAAACCTAGCAGGTACGGGCCGATGAAAATGGCCGTCCAGTCGCCGAGTGTGCCGGGCGCGGCGCCGTCCATCATGCCTGCGGCAAACACCTGGAAGGCTACGCCATACAGCACCCACGCCAGCGCCGTCCCCGCCGCCGCCCACCAGATGGCGCGTGGTGGCAAATGCGGCAGGGTCACTGCTCGGCCGGTCACCGCATTCAGGAGTCTCACGCCTGCCGGGACGAGCCATGGCGCGCCGAACAGCACGACCCCCAACCCGAAGACGCCTGCCATAAAGCCGGCAGGGACATCGATGACGCGCGCGCCTGCAATGAAGAAGACACCGAAACCGGTCACGAGGTTTACCAGCTGCACGACGACCGATGAACCCATCGCGGCGGCGGGCGATATTCCCTGATCCTGCGCGAGCGTGCCCATTGCCGCGATCGCCCAGACCTTGCCGGGCACATACTTGCCCAGGTTGCTCACGAACCAGATTCGCATCGCGGTTGGGAACGTGAGGTGCTCGCCCCAAGCCACAACCACCTGTCGCCACGTCTGGATCAGCACGGCGTACGCGACGAGCACCGCCATCGACGACAGCGCAAGCAGGCCCCAGTGCGGCGCCGATTGCGCGAACGCGTGCGCGTAGTCGTCCCAGTTGACGTACAGGTACCCGCCCAGGAAGAGCAGCAGCGCGAACTGCAATGCCGTGCGGACGACGCGGCGCCACGAGATCATCGGCCCCCCAGCGCCGCGTCGTACGCGGCGCGGTAGCGCGCGCCCACCGCTTCGGGCGAGAAGGTGGCGAGCGCGCGCACGCGCGCCGCGGCGCCGTAGGCGCGTGCCCTGGTCGGCCGCTCGACGACGCCGTCAATGGCGTGCGCCAGCGCGGCGACGTCGCCCGAGGGGACGAGCCAGCCGGTGGCGCCGTCGCGCACGACATCGGTGAGTCCGCCGCTGGCATAGGCGATGGCCGGCGTCTCGCAGAGCGCGGCCTCGACGCCGACCAGCCCGAGCCCTTCCTCGGTGGAGGGGATGATGAGCGCGGCACTGCGGCCGTAGAGAGCCGGCAGTTCCGATTGCGGCAAATGACCAAGCCAACTGATGCGCTCGGCGACACCCAGCGACTGGGCGCGCCCGCGCAGGGCGTCGCCGTCCGGCCCGTCGCCGACGACGTCGAGCGTCCATGGCCGGCGCGCGCGTGCCATTGCCTGCAGGAGGTCGTCGAGTCCCTTCTGCGCGTTGAGACGGCCGACAAAGAGCATGCGGTCCTTCTCGTGCGCCTCGGGCGCCGGCGGCGTGAAGAGCGCCGTGGCCGCGGGCATCGGTGCCGTCTCCACGCTGCGTCCGCCGAGCGCCTCGCGCGCCATGCGGGCAAGCCAGCCGGAGACGGCGTACATCCCCGCCGACTGCGCCGCGACGCGCCGGAAGAGTGCGCGCGCCCTCGCGCCGCGGGCGAGCCGGACGTCGGAGCCGTGGCTCGTGACGATCATCGGCACGCCGTGACCGCCGCACATCATCCCCGACGGAAACCACCAGTGCGCGTGCACGAGATGCGGACGCCACGCCCTGATGGCGGCCCGGACGGCGCGTCGCCCGCGCCACAGCATGAGCGCCAGCGCCAGCTTGCCGCGCAGCGAGCCGCTCACCTGCTCCGCCATCGTGCCGGCGTACGCCAGCGTTTCCCACGCGCGCGGTGCGTACCGATAGCGACGCACGCGGATGCCCTCAATGAGGTCGCTGGCGGCGAGCCCGGGCGCGGAGGGAGCGAGCACCTCCACCTCCACGCCTTCGTTCCGCACGGCGCGGGCGAGCGCGAGCACGAACGCACCCGCCGCATCCCCGGCGTGCCGGGGGAATGCGTGCGTCACGAAGAGGACCCGCAGCGGCGCGTGCGTCACTCCGCGGGCGGTTGGGCGCTTTCGTCAATGCGGCGGCGCAGCTCGCGCAGTTCGGCGCGCTGCACCGCAATCTGCTCGCCAAGGAGCCCGGTGGAGAAGAAGATGCCGCCGAGGATCAGGCAGGTCTGGATGATGGTCCAGACCGAGCGGACGCCGACGCTTTCCGTGAAGAGCATGTATAACGCGACGAGGCCGGCAACGAACCCGGCGGCGAACAGCAGCGCGCCCAGCATGCCGAAAGCGAGCAGCGGCTTCTGGCCGAAGCGCAGCTCGAACCAGACCGAGAGCATATCGAGCACGCCCACCGGAATCCGCCCGATGCCGAACTTCGACTTGCCGGCCGTCCTCGGGTACAGCGGGACGGGGATCTCCGTGACCGTAAATCCCTGCTGCGCGGCGAGCACGATCATGTAGCGATGCCAGTCGGGGCGTGACGGCTGCTGCTCCATGATCTCGCGGCGGTACGCCTTGACGTTGTTGAGGTCCTTGACCTTCACGTCGAACAGCGCGCGGCTGAGCCCGTTGTAGATGCGCGAGACGAAGGCCTTCTCGTACTTCCCCTGCTTGAACCCCGTCACCATGTCGCTCTCGCCGGCGATGATGGGCGCCACGAGCCGCGGAATGTCCTCCGGCATGAACTGGAGGTCCGCCGGATAGAAGACGAGGATGTCGCCGCGCGCCTGGAGGAAACCGGTGCGCAGGGCGTCGGCGATGCCGCGACGAGCGCGATGCCGCGCGGCGCGCAGGAACGGATACCGCGACCGGAGCTCCTGCAGCAGGGTCCACGAGCCGTCGGTCGAGCCGTCGTCGATGACGATCACCTCGTACCGTTCCGGACGATCCGCAAAGGCCGTGGCGCACAGCTCGAGGAAGCGCGGCAGGTTCTCGGCCTCGTCCTTGGCGGGAACCAGAATGGAAACGTCGATAGGAGGCACGGGTGCGGGGTGCGGAGGTTAGGTGCGGGGTGCGGAGGTTAGGTGCGGGGTGCGGAGGTTAGGTGCGGGGTGCGGAGGTGGTGGACTACACCCGCTTGCGCATGCGGGCGGAGAGCACGTGGAGCTGGTCCCGGTACTTGGCCACGGTGCGCCGGGCGATGCGGATGCCCTCGCGTTCGAGGATTTCCACGATCGCCTGGTCGGTGAGCGGGTCCTTCGGGTCTTCGTCCTTCACCAGCTTCTCGATCTTGTCCTTGATGCCGCGGGCCGACACGTCCTCGCCGTCGGCGGTGGCGATGCCCGACGAGAAGAAGAACTTCAGCGGAAGCACGCCGCGCGGGGTCTGCACGTACTTGTCGCTCGTCACGCGGCTGACCGTGGACTCGTGCATGCCGATCACGTCGGCGACCTCGCGCAGCGTGAGCGGCTTGAGGTACTGCACGCCCTTCTCGAAGTAGTCGCGCTGCCGGTCCACGATGAAGTGCATCACCTTGAGCATCGTGTGCCGGCGCTGCTCGATGGCCTGGATCAGCCACTGCGCCGCGTTGAGCTTGCTCGCGATGAACTCCTTCTGCTCCGTGGTGAATTTCTTGCGGTCGCGCGCCATCTCCTGGTAGACACGGCTCAGCCGCAGGCGCGGGATGTTGGTGTCGTTGAGAAACACGAGGTACTGGCCGTCCACCTTCTCCACCACGAGATCGGGGATCACGTAGCTGTCGAGCGACGCGCTCCTCGAGAAGCCGGGTTTCGGATTGAGCTTGGCGATCTGGTCGGCCGCCTGCTGCACTTCGGCCGCGGTCGTACCGATGCGCCGGGCGATTTCCACCCAGCGATGGGCGATCAGCTCGTCGAAGTGCTCGGCGAGGATGCGCCGCGCGAGGGTTGCGTCGGCGGAGGAGTCGCGGAGCTGCAGCAGGAGGCATTCGCGGAGGTCGCGCGCCCCCACCCCGGCCGGCTCGAGCTCCTGAATGATGGCGAGCATTTCCTCCGCCTCCGCCATCGTGAAGTAGGGCACCGACTCGGTGTCGCGTCCGGCGGCTTCGGCGCTGCGGCGCACCTCGGCGTTGATGCCCCGCAGGATCTCGTCGAGCCCGCAGGCAAGGTACCCATCGTCGTTGATGTCGCCGATGAACTCCTCGGCGAGCACCTGCTGCCGAGGCGTGAGCTCGAGCAGCGCGAGCTGGTCCCGCAGGTCGCTCTCGAGACCGCCGCGCGTGATGCCGGCCGGCTCGCTGTACTCGCGCTCCTCGTAGTCCTCGCGCGGGCCGGAGACGTCAAAGCCGTTGAGGAGGATCTCCTCCCAGTCCGTCTCCTGCTGCCGCGGGTCGTTCTCCGCCACCGGCACCGCGGTCTCCAACGGCACCTCGAACGCCTCGCCTTCGACGGGCGTCTCCTCCTCGGTCGTGCTGGCTTCGCCGGTCTCGTCCTCATCCTCCTCCTCGACGAGGTCGAGGAAGGGATTGACGAGCAGCTCCTGCTTGAGGTGCTGCTGCAGGTCGAGCAGGGGCATGGTGAGCATATCCATCGCCTGGTACAGGCGAGGATTGATCTTCATCTCCTGCCCCAGCCGCAGGGACTGGCTCAGCCCGGTCTTCATGGCGACGAACCGTGCGCGTCGGGGTCGGGCGGTGCGGGGGCGTCCGCGCCATGCTCCCGGCGGAACCGCTCGCGCAGGCGCGCGGTCAGCGTGGGTCCGAGGTAGACGCGCGACACCGTGTCATCGAAGACCAGTTCGCGCACCGTTCCAGAAACCTTCACCTGACCGTCGAACATGATGTAGGCGCGGTCCACGATGTCGAGCGTCTGTTCGACGTTGTGGTCGGAGATGAGCACGCCGATGCCGCGGTGGCGCAGGCTCGCGACGATCACCTGGATGTCGTGGACGGCGATGGGATCGACGCCGGCGAACGGCTCGTCGAGCATCATGAACTTGGGCTGCGTGACGAGCGCGCGCGTGATCTCGAGGCGCCGGCGCTCGCCGCCGGAGAGCTGGTACGCCTTGCTGTTCCGCAGGTGCTTCAGTCCCAGCTCGTCGAGCAGGGCCTCGAGCCGGAGCCCGCGCTCCGCCTTGCCAAGGTCCAGCTCCTCGAGGATGGCGAGGATGTTCTCCTCCACTGTCAGCTTGCGGAAGATGGACGGCTCCTGCGACAGGTAGCCGATACCCAGTCGCGCGCGCTTGTACATGGGCATCTTGGTGATGTCCACGCCGTCGAGCAGGATGCGGCCGGCCGCCGGCGGGATGAGTCCGGTGATCATGTAGAAGCTGGTGGTCTTCCCCGCCCCGTTTGGCCCGAGCAGGCCGACGATCTCTCCCTGCCGCAGTTCGAGCGCGACGTTGTTCACGACGTTGCGACGCCGGTACGTCTTAACAAGCCCCTCTGCACGCAGCACGCTATGCCCTTCGACGGCCTTCAGCGCGGCCGCCGACACGCGCGGCGCCGCGTGCTCGCCCGTCTCGCGCAGCGCGTCCGCAAACGCCTCGCGCCCGGCGCGCACCGACTCCCAGAGGGCGGGCGTCATCGCGACGCGGCAGTCGGGGTCATCGAGGTCGCCCACCGTGATGGATCCGCCGTCCTTGAGGCGTGGCAGCGCGACGGAGGCGAGGTGGGTGCGCACTTCGTCGAGGCTCAGGCGCCCGGCCTCGCGCTCCACGTCCCGCCCCTCGGCCTGCAGCGACGCCAGGTAGTCGTCCCGGTAGTGCACGGCGACGTCGTTGAAGCTCGCGCCGCCCTGCTCGTCCGCCGACCCGATGATCGCAATCAGCGCAAGCGCCGCCGATCGGTCACCGCCGGCGAGGCGTTCGGCGACGCCACGTGCCGCAGCGTGCCCGTTTTCCGCAACGTGGGCGCCCGTTGTCTGCGGGGCGTCGTCGCGGGGATCGGTCGCGTCGGGTGAATCGGTATGGGGCGTCGTCACGGCTTCTTGACTGGAGTTGGTGGAGGCGCGGCGGGCGCGCCGGAGGGAGGCGTGCGCACGGGCGGCGTGGGCGCCTTCGGCTTGTCCGCTGCCGCCGTGCCGGTCGCCCGTGCCTTGGTGGAGTCGGACTTGAGCGAGTCATCGGGGATTCGCTCGAGATAGATGCCGGACGCCTGTTCGCGCACCGTGACGCGGCTGACCGCACGGTCGGCGCCGAAGTTCACGGTGATGGCCTTGCCCTTCACGTAGTTCAGGTTGGGCGCCGCTTTCGCGCCCTGTGACGAGGCCACCTGGTAGAAGGAGGCGGCGGCGCCCAACGCGTTGATCAGGCGGATCACCGGTTTCGCGGCGGTATCGCCCGCGGCGCGGACGCTGTCGAACGAGGCCACGATGGTGTCGCCGCGCAGCCAGTCGTCCTCGGTGGAGACGAACTTGCTGCTGTCGGTGCGGCTGCTGGCGTAGGCTCCGCGCAGGGCGCGCAGTTCGCGGAGCACCTGGCCCGGCATGTCCACGTCAATGGAATCGGCCAGGATGTGACGGTCCGTGGCTTCGGCGCGGGCGCGCGAAGGTCCCCAGGCGTACGCCCGCGAGAGTTTCTGGTCGATGAGCCGGAGATCAATGGTGTCCGACGCGAGCGTCACGTCCTCGCTGGTCGCCTTCGCGCTGTCCGCCGAGAGCACCCGCTCGAGGCGGCGATCGCGCGACCAGATGTCCACGCGCCGGCCCACGAGCGTGAAGACCGACTCGCCGCGTCCCTCGATGCGCGGGCGGCCGTCGAGTCGCGCCCATTCCGTGCCGGCGTTCATCGTCGCGCTGTCCGACGTGGCGATGAGGTCGGGGCGCGTGATGATGACGGAGCCGCCGGCATACAACAGGGAGTCGGCCACTTCGGTCACCTGGTCCGCGATCACCTCAACCGTGTCGGTGCCGTTGCCCCCGGCATCGTCCGGACTGAGCTTCGTGACAGGGCGCCCCGTGGCGAGCAGGCGCGACTCGTTGCGCAGCGCCGGCGCGGCGCGGAAATACTCGGCGCGCGGCCCGCGCATGGTCGTTCCCTTCTCCGTGACCGCCACGACGTTCCCTTCGGCGAGCACGCGTTCTTCCGACTGGAAATAGTAGATGCGGTCGGCGTCGAGGCGGACGCGCTTCTCCTCGTAATGCGCGTGCCCGACGATCACGTACGACTTGGAGTCGCCCATCGCCTCGAGCGAGTCGCCGGAGAGGCGCTGGTCGGTGTTGGTGCACCGCCCGCGGATGCCGCGGCCGTAATAGCTGTTGTACTGGCCGCTCGGGAGCTTGATCGCGAGCGTCGTGGTGGTGTCGTAGTTGTACAGGTCCAGGTTGCACGAGCGCTCGCGCGCCGGCTGCTGTGCCGCCAGCAGCGTCGGGGCGAGCAGCGCGACGGCAACCCACGCGGTCTTCATTCGGTCCCCGGCACCGTGACGCCGCGCGCCTTGGCGCGCGACCCGCGGAGAATGCGCAGGTTGTTCATGTCCGGATCGGAGACAAACCCCACGCCACTCGCCTCGCGTCCCTCCTCCGTCAGCACGAAGGCGCTGTCCGAGGAGATCTGGTTGACCCGCGAGTCGAACTTGATCTGTTCCGTCTCGAGGCGACGGCCGTCCACCGTGATGATGACGACGTTCCCCTTGGCTTCGAGCACGTTGTCACGTGTGAGATAGCGCCCCGTCCGCGACGTCAGCGTCGCCTCCACAGCACCCGCTGTCGTGTAGAAAATCGTGCGGACGATGCGCATGTCCATGCGCGTGTTGTCATCGTAGAACAGCGCGGTGTCACTGAACACCTCGGCGCGGCGCAGGCCGCCCTCGGTGACCAGCGTGCGCGACCCGAAGACCACCTGGTCGGCATTCGGGTCCACGCTCCCCGCGCCGGCGGCGGTCTTGGGCGGCTTCGCCCGCTCGCAGGCGGCGAGGGCAACGACGGCGAGTGTGGCGGCGACGCGGGCGAGACGGCCAAGCGGCGCGGCCGAATGGCGGCCGATCCACCGCGCGCCGTGTGCGGACCGCGGACTGCCAGGCGCCGTTTGGCGGTTGGCCGTCCGCAGGCTGCCGACCGCCGCCCGTTGGTCCGCCGTCCTCCCTCCTCCGTCCTCCGTCCGCCTCATCACGCTGCCCCCGCCCGCATCAAGTCGTGGAGGTGGACCACCCCGATGATGGTGCCATCCTCTGCGAGAACCGGCATCGCCATGATGCCGTGCTGCTCCATCCGGTACACCACCGCGCTGCCAAGCTCATCCGCCTGTGCCGTCTTCGGCGTCCGCACCATGACGCGGTCCACGGGCACCGGGAACACGTCCTGCTCCCGTTCCATCAACCGCGTGAGGTCGCCGGTGGTGAGCAGGCCCTGCAGGCGCCCGGAGCCGTCGGCCACGAGCACGATGCCGCGGCGCTCGGCGAGCAGCACCACGGCTTCCCGCATGGTGGCGGTGGCCGGAAGGATCGGCAGTTTCTCCGTGAGCATCACGTCGCGCACCTTGGTCAGCAGCTTGCGTCCAAGCGATCCACCGGGGTGCAGGCGCGCGAAGTCCTCGCGACGGAATCCCTTCACCTCGAGCAGCGCCACCGCGAGTGCGTCGCCGAGCGCCAGCGTGACCGTGGTGCTGGTGGTCGGCGCCAGGTCGTGCGGGCAGGCTTCCTCCTCCACCGACGCGTCGAGCGCGACGTCCGCCGAGCGCGCCAGCGTCGAGTCCACGTCGCCCGTGATGGCGATCACGCGTACCCCGAGCCGCTTGAGCTGTTCCAGCAGCGGCAGCAGCTCGTCGGTCTCGCCGCTCTTGGAAATGAGGATCGCGACGTCGTTCGTGCCCACAATGCCGAGGTCGCCGTGCACGCTCTCGGTTGGGTGGAGGAACGTCGCCGGTGTTCCCGTGGAGGTGAGCGTTGCCGCGATCTTGCGTCCAATCAGGCCGGACTTGCCGATGCCGGCCACGATGGTGCGTCCCTTCGCCGTGGCAATGAGGTCCACTGCGGCGGCGAACGTTGGCCCGACGCGCCCCGCGGTGCGCTCGAGGGCCGCCTGCTCCATGCGGATGACGCGGCGCCCGCGTTCGATGATGTCCGATGTACTGGTCACTTGACGGATCCCTCCGACCGACTCTGCACGTAGCGCTCCACCAGCGCGTCCCACTCGCCGCGGGCGCGGAGCAGCAGTTCACAGAACTCGCGGACGGCGCCGGCACCCCCCGCGCGCGTGAGGCGGATGCGCGCCGCCTGCACCGCGTCGTCGGAGGCATTCGCCACCACCACGGGCAGCCCGACCTCGCGCAACACCCCGATGTCCGGAAGATCGTCGCCCACGAACGCCACCTCATCGAGTCCGATGCCGTGCTTGTGGCAGACCTTGCGCAGCGCCGGCAGCTTGCGCGCCTGCTCGTCCTGCACGAGATCGTCCACCTTGAGCTCGGCGGCGCGCAAGGCGACGCTCTCCGACACGCGCCCGGTGATGATGCCGACGCGGATGCCAGCCCACCGCAGCAGCAGGATGCCGAGCCCGTCCTGGATGTCGTACTTCTTCAACTCCAGCCGGCGACCGTCCACGTCGCCGAGGTAGACGCCGCCGTCGGTCATCACGCCGTCCACGTCGAGTACGACGTACTTGACCCGCTTCGCCGCCTCGGTGCTGAGCATCGGTGCGTCGCTCATCGCCCGCCCCGTGCCGCGGCCCAGACGTCCACGGCGCGGAAGACCAGTTCGTCGAGGGCGTGCAGCGGGATCATGTTCGGGCCGTCGCTTGGCGCGTGGTCGGGGTCGGGATGCGTCTCCATGAACAGCCCATTCGCGCCTGCGGCGCATGCCGCCAGCGTGAGGTGCGGGATCATGGCGCGCACCCCGCCGGATGCGCCGCCTTCCCCGCGCCCCGGCTGCTGCACGCTGTGCGTGGCGTCGAAAATCACGGGGCAGTCGCACGCCTCGCGCATGCGTGGGATGGCGCGCATGTCTACCACGAGGTCGCCGTAGCCGAAGAAGGAACCGCGCTCCGTGACGGCCACGTCGGTGTCGCCCGGCCCGCGCGCGCCGGCCGGGTCGGAGGCCCGAACCTTCGCCACCGCGCCCTTCATCCCTTCCGGGTGGAGGAACTGGCCCTTCTTGATGTTCACCGGCTTCCCCGCCGCGCCCGCCGCCTCGAGGAGGTCGGTCTGGCGGCAGAGGAAGGCGGGGATCTGCAGGGCATCGGCCACCAGCGCCACCATGGCGCATTGGTCGGGGAGATGCACGTCGGTGATCACGGGGAGTCCCGTGGCCGTCCGCACCCGGTCGAGCGCGGCAAGTCCCTCCTCAATGCCCGGCCCACGGTGCGCGCCCGCGTTGGACCGGTTGGCCTTGTCGAAGCTGGCCTTGTAGATGACGCCGCCCGGCACGTGCTCCGCGAGCCGCGCGAGGTGTTCGCCGACGCGCAACATCACGTCGTCCGACTCGACGACACAGGGGCCGGCGATCAGGAAGAGCAGGTCACGCGGAAAGGACGCGGGCATGGTTACTTGGCCTTGGCAAGCGCGGGCGGCGTTGCGTGGTGCGGTGCCGCGTCGCGCGCGTCGCGACGATTGACCGCGGCGGTGATGAAGCTGGCGAACAGCGGGTGCGGGCGCGTCGGGCGCGACTTGAGCTCGGGATGGAACTGGCACGCGATGTAGTACGGATGGTCGGGGAGTTCCACCATCTCGACGAGCGAGCCGTCGGGGGACAGCCCGGAGAGCCGCAAGCCCTTCTCCACGAAGAGCTCGCGGAAGCCGTTGCTCACCTCGTAGCGGTGGCGGTGGCGCTCGCTGATCTCCGGCACGCCGTAGATCTCGGCGGCGCGCGACCCGCGCGCCAGGCGGCAGGCGTACGCGCCGAGGCGCATCGTGCCGCCCATGTCCTTGACCGTGTGCTGGCTTTCCATCAGGGCGATCACCGGATGGGCGCACTCGGGGGAGAATTCGCTCGAGTTCGAGTCGTCCAGCCCACACACGTTGCGCGCGAACTCGATGATGGCCACCTGCATGCCGAGGCAGATGCCGAAGAACGGCGTGCCGGTCTCGCGGGCGCCGCAGATCGCCTCCACCATGCCCTCGACCCCGCGCACGCCGAAGCCGCCCGGAACGAGCAGTCCGTCGTACGAGGCCAGCAGGCGCTTGGACGTCTCCGTGTCCGTGAAGAGGTCCGATGAGGTCCACGAAACGTCCACCCCGACATCGTTGGCGATGCCGCCGTGGATGAGCGCCTCCTGGATGCTCTTGTAGCTGTCCGCATAGTCGGTGTATTTGCCGACCACGGCGATGCGCACCTTCGACTTCGGCTCCACGACCTTCTGGACCAGCGCCCGCCACGTCGTGATATCGGCCGGCTTGGTCTCGAGGCCGAGCTTGCGGCAGACGAGCGCGTCGAGTCCCTGCTCCGCGAACGCCAGCGGGATCTGGTAGATGGTCGGCACGTCGCGGCTCTCGATCACCGCGCCGAACTCGACATTGCAGAACAGCGCGATCTTGCGCTTGGTGTCCTCGGTGAGCGGGCGCTCCGTGCGGCAGATCAGGATGTCGGGCTGGATGCCGAGCTCCATCAGGTCGCGCACCGAGTGCTGCGTTGGCTTGGTCTTCACCTCGCCCGCGGCGGCAATGAACGGGACGAGCGTGAGGTGCACGAAGAGGGCGTTGTCGCGGCCGATGTCATGACGGAACTGGCGGATGGCCTCGAGGAAGGGCTGTGACTCGATGTCGCCCACGGTACCGCCAACCTCGACGAGGACCACGTCGTTCTCAGGCGCCATCCGCCGGATGGCGGCCTTGATCTCGTCGGTGATGTGCGGAATGACCTGCACCGTGGAGCCCAGGTACTCGCCGCGGCGTTCCTTGGTGATGACGTTCAGGTAGATGCGCCCCGTCGTCACGTTATTCGCCTGGCTCAACGGGCGGTCGATGAAGCGCTCGTAGTGGCCGAGGTCGAGGTCGGTCTCGGCGCCGTCATCAGTGACGAATACTTCTCCGTGCTGGAACGGCGACATGGTGCCGGGGTCGACGTTCAGATACGGGTCGAACTTCATCATCGTCACGCGCAGGCCGCGCTCCACCAGCAAGCGCCCGAGCGAGGCCGCGGCGATGCCCTTGCCGAGCGACGAGACCACGCCGCCGGTGACAAAGATGTATTTCGTTGCGGAAGCGGTGGGCGTCATCTGGCGGTCCCGACGGTGAGCTGTTCCCAGTGCGCATTGGCGCGCACCAGGTCGTCCTCGGTGTTCACTTCGCCCCACGACGGGGCGTCCACAATGGCCACGCCCATCGCCAGTCCGGCGGCGAGGGCGCGGAGTTGCTCGAGCTTCTCCACCACTTCCAGCGGGTGCGGCGGCAGCGACACCCACGTCTCGAGCGCCGCGCGACGCGCGGCGTAAATACCCATGTGCTGCAGCACGAGCCCGTTGCGTGCGTCCATGTCGGCCTCGTCACGCAAGAACGGAATCGGCGCCCGCGAGAAGTAGAGCGCCCGGCCGTTGTCGGCGCGCACGACCTTCACGCAGTTGGGGTCACCCATGATGTCGGCGCTGCGCCGGCCGGCGGCGGTGCCAAGGTCGAAGCCGTGATCGCGCACCATGGCGATGGCGCCCGCCATGGCGTCGCCGCGCATGAACGGCTCGTCCCCCTGGACATTCACGACGACGTCGTACGCCGCGAACTCGGGGCGCCGGGCCACCTCGGCGACGCGATCCGTCCCCGACGGGTGCCGCTCGGAGGTGAGGACTCCCTCGGCGCCATGCGCCTCAAGGACGTCCATGACTTCCTGAGACTCCGTGGCGGCGACGACGCGGTCCGCCAAGCCGAGACTCGTCACCCGTTCCCACACGCGGACCACCAGAGGGGCGCCGCCCAGGGGGCGCAGGGGCTTCCGGGGGAGCCTGGTGGCACCCAGGCGGGCGGGAATCACGGCCAGGATGCTCAGGTGGCACCCCCCGGTATAGAGTCTGCGGACGCAAAAATCACGCCACGCAATATACGGTTGGGGGGCCGGATGGTCAAAAAACTGGCGTCAGGAGGCCATTTCAGCGTCCCGAAAGCCGAATCGGGCTGGGGCGCTGCGTGCCGCGCGGGTGCCGGCCTCGTCCCAAGCGGGCGCTGCGTGTAGCGCGGGTGCCGGCCGCATCCCCAGCGGGCGCTGCCTCCCTCGCGGGCGCAGCCTGGGCGCTGGCTACCGCCCCGGAGGCAGATTGGCCAGAAGGAAGCGGGCGGTGTTCTCCCCCATCACGGCTCGTATCTCGGCTTCACTGAACCCCGCCTGCAACAGCGCCTCGGTGACCTGGTTCACGTGGTCGGCCCCGAACGCCACGGTGGTGGCGCCGTCCCAGTCCGAGCCCAGCGCCACGTGCGCCAGCCCCGCCACATCCACCGCGTGCCGAATCGCCTTGGCGATCGCGTGCGGTGAGGCGTCGCAGACGGCCCCGTCCCAGAAGCCAATGCCAACGAGTCCGCCCCGCGCCGCGAGCGCGCGCAGCTGGTCATCCGTCAGGTTGCGAGGTCCCGCACAGGTAGCCTGCACGCCGGTATGCGAGACGATCACCGGTCTGGTCGTCAGGGCGAGGGTCTCCGTGAAGCCCTGCGGCGACACGTGCGCGAGGTCGACGATCATCCCGAGTTCCTGCATCCGCTCGACGACGCGGCGCCCAAGCGGCGTGAGGCCGCCCTTGGCCTCGCCGTGTGCCGAACCCGCCACGTCGTTGTCGAAGAAATGCGAGAGCCCCGCCAGCCGGAAGCCGTGTGCAAACAGTGTATCGAGCGACGCCACGTCGCCGTCGATGGCCTGCAGGCCCTCCGTGCTGAGCAGGCCAATGACGGGCTTGAAGCCGGGCGTACCGGTGCGGAAGTCGAGCGCCTTCTGCAACTCGGCTGCGGTGTGGACGACGATCAGCCGCCCCTCCGAGATGGCGGCCGCGTGGTCGAGCTTGTCGGCCTGGTACAGCGCCCGCTGCAGCCGGCTGTCCCACGTTCGCCGCGGCCACCGCGAGGCGATCGCCAGCAGCGTGATGTTGTCGGTCGCGGCGCTGTTGCGGTCGTAGTTCTGGTTCCTGGGCGTCTTGGTGACGGTCGAGAAGACCTGGATGGCGACGTTGCCATCCACGAGGCGGGTCACGTCCGTGTGCCCCCACACGCCCGGCGGCAGGGGATTCCGGTCCCAGAGCAGCAGGTCGTTGTGGAGGTCGGCCACGAGGAGCGTCTGGTGCAGCGCCCTGGCGCGCTCGGACACCACGATGCCCTTGGCGTCGTCCACGCGGTTCATGCGGGCGCCTACCACCCGCGCGACAACGAAGAAGAAGACGATGGCCACGACGGGGATCGCGATGCCCACGCCCACGAGAAGGCGTCGCAGCGCGATCATGCGGCCACCGTCGCGCGCGCGAGTCGCAGGAAGTTGGTGAGCAGGTGCTTGCCGTCCTGTGTCAGGATGGACTCGGGATGAAACTGCACCCCCCACACCGGGTGCGTCCGGTGGCGAATGGCGTGGATCTCGGTGGCGTCATCGGCGGCGCGCGCCGTCACCTCGAGGCAGCTGGGGAGGGTGTCGTGCTCGACCACCAGCGAGTGATAACGCATGACGCGCAACGGCGACGGCAGGCCCGCGAACAGTCCGGACCCGTCGTGCAGCACGCTCGACGTCTTGCCGTGCATCACGCCGCGCGGCGCGCGAATGACGCGGCCGCCGTACGCTTCGCCGATCGCCTGATGGCCGAGGCAGACGCCGAGGATCGGCACACGCGCGCCATATCGCCGGATCACCGGCACCGTGATGCCGGCGTCGGCCGGCGTGCCCGGCCCCGGCGACAGCACGATCGCCGACGGTGCGATTGCGGCAATGTCATCCACCGCGATGGCATCGTTCCGCTCGACGCGCAGCGTCTCCCCCAGCTCGCCCAGGTACTGGACGAGGTTGTAGGTGAACGAGTCGTAGTTGTCGAGAATGAGAATCATCGTGGGGAATTTAGTCGCAAGCGGAGTTCCCTGTACCCTGCCCTATCCGCGCGGATGATACTGCCGGTGCACGGACCGCAGGTACTCGCGGTCCACGTGCGTGTAGATCTGCGTGGTGCTGATGTCGGCATGTCCAAGCATCTCCTGCACCGAGCGCAGGTCGGCGCCGCCCTCGAGCAGGTGCGTCGCAAACGAATGGCGCAGCGTGTGCGGCGTGACGGCTTTGGTGATTCCCGCCAGCTGCACGTACTTCCGGAGGATCTTCCACGCCCCCATGCGGCTGAGCGGCGCCCCGCGGGCGTTCAGGAAGAGAATCCCTGCCCCCTGGCCGCGCTCCAGCCGCGGACGCAACTCGCGCAGGTAGATGGCCACGGCCCCCGTGGCGCTCCCGCCCACGGGGACGAGGCGCTCCTTGCCGCCCTTCCCGAAAACGCGCACCACACCTTCATCGAGCATGAGGTCGCTCACCTTGAGCGTGATCCACTCGCCGACGCGCAATCCGGCACCGTAGGCCAGCTCGAGCATGGCGCGGTCGCGGAAGGCCAGCGGCTCCTCCAGGGGAATGGCGCTGAGCAGGCGCTCGACCTCCGCGGTCGTGAGCACCTCCGGCAGCGTGCGCCATTTCTTGGGCGTTTCCAGGCGCTCGCTCGGATCGGACGTGACGATCCCTTCGGCCATGAGGAACCTGAACCAGGTGCGGATGGCGGAGACACCACGCCGGATGGACGCGGGCGCGAGGCCGAGGTCCTTGAGGTAGTAGACAAACTCGCGCAGGTGCGCCGCGGTCAGCGCGGCGGGCGCCGCGGCACCATGCGCCACCGCCCACTCGGCGAGGCGCTGCAGGTCGCGCGTGTAGCTCTCGTCGGTGCGCGCGGAGCTTCCCTGTTCGAGCGTCAGGAACTCGGCGAAGCGCTCGAGCAGGAACGGACGGAGGCCGTCGGCGGGGCCGGTCACTCCGCCTTGCGCGGATGCTTCGCGCGATGGCGAAGCCAGAGCCGGCGTCCCACCACCGCCAGCACGGCGATCAGCACGGCGGCGATGACGCCGACGCGAAGCCCCACGACATGCAGAGACGCCTTCACCGACTCCCAGTCGGCGCCGACCCGGAACGCGATCCAGATGATCAACCCGTACCAGATGGTGCACGCGAGGGTGGTCACGGCGAGGTACCTGAGCACGGGCACCCGCAGGGCGCCGGCCATGGGCGACACCACGGCGCGCAGGCCGGGGACGAAGCGGCTCACGAAGAGCGCGGCGAGGCCATAGTGCGCGTACAGGCCCTCAAGCTTCTCTTCGGCGTTGAGCATGTGGAGGCGCTGCAGCCGGGCATGCATCCAGTCCGCCCCAAACCGGCGGGAGACGGCGTACACCACCAGGGAGCCGAGCACGCTGCCGACGACGATGGCGACGACAACGGGCCAGAACTCGGCCTCCCGCCGCGCCGCGTAGAAGGCGCCGAACGCCACGACGATGTCGGCGGGCGCGGGCGGGAAGATACTCTCCACGAACGCCACGACGCCGAGCAGGAGGTACAAGGTGCCGACGTCCAGCGCGTTGACCCAGTCCAGCAAAACCGTCACCGGCGCTCCACATCAAACGTGGTGAGCGTGGCGACCGCGATGACCGCGATGCCTTCGCCGCGGCCGATCCATCCCATCCCCTCGTTGCTCTTGCCCTTCACCATCACGTCGGCCACGCTCACGCCAAGCGCGTGCGCGAGGCGCTCGCGCATCGACGCGCGGTACGGCCCGATGCGCGGGTATTCGGCGATCACGGTGACGTCCACCTGCGACGGCGTCCACCCCGACAGCCGCACGCGCTCCACGGCGATGTGGAGCATCTCGATGGAGTCGCGCCCCTTGTTGACTGCATCGGTGTCGGCGAACATCTCGCCGATGTCGCCGACGCCGGCGCCGCCGAGAATCGCGTCGGTCACCGCATGCGCCACGGCGTCGCCATCGCTGTGTCCCACGAGGCGCTGCTGCGCCGGGATGAGCACGCCCCCGAGCACGACGCCGTCGCCCGGGCCGAGCCGATGCGAGTCGTAGCCGATGCCGGTGCGGAAGCGTGACGCCGGACGGGCGTTGACGGCGGGCGCCGTGTCACTGGAGACTTCCGTCGGGAGCTGGTCGAGGCGCTCGGCGCTGATGCCCGCCTCGATCAGCACGCGCCCGGCCCCGCTGAACGGACTGTGGCCCATCGCGCGCATGATGTCTCCCTCGGTGACGACCCCTCCGCCGCGGCGCTCGGCCTCCTCGCCAGCCGCGCGCAGGATGGCTTCCGCGGCGTCCTCGCTCTCCGCCATCGCCGCGGCTCCCGCGCCCGAGAGGCGCGACTCCACGGCACGGATGAGGAGGTCCACGGGCATGCCAAGCATGGCCATCATCTGGCTGGCAGAGCCGCGCGGCGCGCGCAGCATGCCGAGCAGCAGGTGCAGTGAGTTCGGCAGGTCGAGGCCGTGACGCTCCGCCTCGACCATCGCGGCATCGATGGCCTTTCGCGCTCCTGACCCGAACCGGACACCCATGCGCGCCGTCGCTCCTACGCCGCCGCTGTGGCGATGAGTTGGTAATCCTGCCGCCGCCGCCGCGGTGTGAAGCCGGCGTCGGTGATCAACCGTTCGATCTCTTCCGTTGTGGTCTGGTACGTCGTGTTCGCCGCCGAGACCACGTTCTCCTCGATCATGAGGGAGCCGAAGTCATTGCAGCCGTACGACAGTGCGATCTGCCCGATCTTCATGCCCATCGTCACCCAGCTGGCCTGGATGTTCGGGATGTTGTCGAGGACGAGCCGCGAGAAGGCCACCGTACGAAGGTACTCCACGGCGTCGGTCTTTGGCTGGTGGCTGAGCGTCGGCGTGTTTTCCGGCTGCAGCGGCCAGGTGATGAACGCGGTGAAGCCGTTCGTGCGCGACTGCACGTCGCGGAGCCGCAGGAGGTGCTCCATGCGCTCCTCGAGCGTCTCGCCGATGCCGAACATCATCGTGCAGGAGGTCTTGAGCCCCTCCTCGTGCGCGATCTCCATGATCTCGAGCCAGCGGTCGGCGCCCGCCTTCTTGGGGGCCACGATGTCGCGCACACGCTGCACCAGGATCTCGCCGCCGCCGCCGGGAATCGAGTCAAGCCCGGCCGCGATGAGCTGGCGAATGACCTCGCGCGCCTCCATGCGGTACAGCGTCGCCCAGAAATCCACCTCGCTCGGCGAGAAGCCGTGCACGTGGATGGGATGGTTGCGCTTGATGTACCGGATCAGCTCCAGATACCACTCGAACGGGATGTACGGGTTGTGCCCGCCCTGGATGAGGATCTGGATGCCGCCCAGCGCCTTGGTCTCCTCGATCTTCGCCCCGATCTCCTCGTACGAGAGCGTGTAGCCCTCGCCATGCTTCGGGCGCCGGTAGAACGCGCAGAAGCCGCAGTCCGCCACGCAGACGTTGGTGTAGTTGATGTTGCGGTCCACGATGTACGAGACGATGCCCTCGGGGTGCAGCTCGCGCCGACGCGCGTCGGCCAGCGCGCCCAGCTCGAGGAGCGGTGCGTGCGTGTAGAGATCGAGGAGATTGGCGAGCTCGGACATGGACGAGGCGGCGTGAGGGGGGCGGATCAGGCAGCGGGAAGGAAGACGAGCGTGCCCTGCGGGACCTTCCCCGCAAGCTCGAGGCGTCGGAAGAACTCGGAGAGTCCCTCGAGGTACTCGAGACCGAGGCCGTAGTCGAGGCCGGAGAGGTACTCGTGGATGACGGCGGACGGCAGACGGCAGACGGCAGAGGCCTCCTCGGCGATCACGCCGAGGTTGGCGAGCCCCCACGCGCGGCTCTCCATCAACGCGCCATGCACCTGGAATGCCGCGCGCACGTTCACGTCGCGGCGCGCCACCCAGACGGCGAAGACGAACGGGAGTCCGGTCCAGCGCTTCCACTCGGCGCCGAGGTCGTAGACGAACGGATACGCGCGGCCGTGCGCGATGGCTACCGGGTGCTCGGGATGGCGCAGCATCAGCGCGGCATCCCCGATCACGAGGCGGGCCGCCACCGGTTCCTGGTCGCGCCGCAGGTCGTCTGCCTCGGTGTCGCCCGGCACGAAGACGGGCTTCGCCTTCCAGACATGCTCAAAGAGCAGCTCCAGCAGGGCGACCGAGGTCATCGAGCTGCGACTGACGAGTACGCGGGCCCCGCCCAGCTCCGCTGCGGGACGCGTGGAGAAGAGCATCACGCTGCGCACGTCGCCATTGCACGAGATGGCGAGGTCCGGCAGGAGCAGGTACTTGCCGGCGTCGCGCGCGTACTCGACCGCCGAGACCACGGAGACGTCAATGGACCCGTCCGCGATGCCGCGGTTCAGCTCGGTCGGGACGCCGCTCACGAGTTCGGCGTCGAGCGTCACGATGCCGCGGTCCACCGCGCCGTAGACCGGGGCGCAGTTGAGGTACGGAATCCGGCCGACGCGCATCACGCCACCACCGCCGGCACCGGTGCGGCGTCAAACGTCGTGCGCAGGATCCGGTACAGCGAGTCGCGCTCCGCGGGCGTCTTGCCGGCGCCGCGAATGAGCGCGAGGATGGCGTCGAGCGTCATCGCCTGCGGCGTGTGCGCGCCCACGGCGTGGTAGATCTTCTCGCGCACCACCGTCCCCTCGAGATCGTTGACGCCGTAGTGCAGCGCCACCTGCGAGAGCGACGGCGTGACCATGATCCAGTGCGACTTGATGTGCTGGAAGTTGTCGAGGAAGAGGCGCCCGACGGCGAGCTGGCGCAGGTCGTCCCATCCGCTCGTCGCGGTGCCCTGCCGCCCCAGTTCGCGCCCCAGCTCGTTGTCGTCGGGGTGGTAGGCCAGCGGCACGTAAGCGAGGAAGCCGCCGGTCTCGTCCTGCAGGTCGCGCAGCATCTGCAGGTGCTCCAGCCGGTCATCGAGCGTTTCCACGTGACCGTAGAGCATCGTGCAGTTGGTGCGGATGCCCAGCTCGTGCGCCGTGCGATGCACGCCGATGTACTCCGCCCCCGCCAGCTTCTTGTCGGAAATACGCTCGCGCACTGCGGCGCTGAACGTCTCGGCGCCGCCGCCCGGCATCGTGTCGAGCCCCGCCTCCTTGAGCGCCACCAGCACGTCGCGCCACGGCATCTTCTCGATGCGGGCGATGTGGGCGATCTCCACCGCGGTCAGCGCCTTGATGTGCACGTGCGGGAAGTTGGCCTTCAGCGCACGGAACATCTCGGCGTAGTAGGCGAGTCCCGCCTTCATGTCGAGGCCGCCCACGATGTGGAACTCGCGTGTCATGCCGTCGGCGGCATGCGCCGCCTCGCCGAGCACCTGGTCGAGCGTGTAACGGTACGCTCCCTCTTCCTTGGGCAGCCGGGCGTAGCCGCAGAAGACGCAGGTCTTCCGCAGGACGCAGATGTTCGTCGGGTTGATGTGCTGGTTCGACGCGAAGGTCACGACGTCGCCGTTCTTGGCCCGGTTGACGGCGTCGGCCAGCAGTCCCAGCCCCGCGAGGTCGCCGCTGCGGTAGAGCGCCAGACCGTCGGCCGCGGTCAGCCGTTCGCCGGCCACCACCCGCTCGCCGATGCGCCGCAGGACCGGATCGTGGATCCGGTCAAAGGGAACCTGCGCCACAGCGCCCATCGACTCAGTCCCGGAACCGGGTAAGCGCGAGCGAAGTGTTGTGCCCGCCGAAGCCGGAGGAGTTGTTGAGCACCGCGCTCACGGGACGCTTCACCGGTACGTTTGCCGTGCAGTCGAGATCGCACTCGGGATCGGGCGACTGCAGGTTGATCGTCGGCGGTATCACGCCGTGGTGAATGGCGAGCGTCGAGAAGATCGTCTCCACCGCCCCGGCCGCGCCCAGCATGTGTCCGGTGCTCGACTTGGTGGAGCTGACGTTCACCGCCGACGCGTGCGCGCCGAGCACCGCCTTGATGGCGCGGATCTCGTTGGGGTCGTTCAGCGGCGTGGAGGTGCCGTGCGCGTTCACGTAATGCAACTCGGCCGGCGAGATGCCGCCGTCCTCGAGCGCGCGACGCATCGCCCGCTGCAGCCCCTCGTGGTTCTCCGGCTGGCCCGTCAGGTGGTAGGCGTCGCCCGTCATGCCGAAGCCCGCCACCTCGCCGTAGATGCGCGCCCCGCGGGCGCGCGCATGCTCCAGCTCCTCGAGGATCACGACGCCGCTTCCCTCGCCCAGCACGAACCCGTCGCGCGTGGCGTCGAACGGCCGTGACGCGCGCGCCGGATCGTCGTTGCGGGTGGACAGCGCCTGCATGTTGGCAAACCCGGCCATCGACATCGCGGTCACCGACGCCTCGGCCCCGCCCGCGATCATGATATCGGCGTCGCCGTACTGGATGGAGCGAAACGAGATGCCGATGCCGTGCCCCGACGAGGCGCACGCCGACACCGTGCAGAAGTTCGGCCCCTTCGCCTGGTAGCGCATGGAGACGACGCCCGACGCGATGTCGCTGATGAACATCGGGATGAAGAACGGGGAGATGCGCCCCGGCCCCGACGTCACGAGGACGGTGTGCTGCTCCTCGAACGTGTTGATGCCGCCGATGCCGCTGGCGATGACGACGCCCGTGCGGAGCGGGTCGTACCCGCTCCCGTCCCCGAATCCGGCGTCGGTCATGGCCTGCGTGGCCGCCGCGACGGCGTACTGCGTGTACAAGTCGGACCGCTTGATCTCCTTGCGGTCCATGTACTGCGCCGGGTCAAACCCCTTCACCTCGCAAGCGAAGCGCACCTTGTGGTGCGTGGCATCGAAATGCGTGATCGGGGCGCCCCCCGACTTCCCGTCGAGCAGCGCCTGCCACGTGCTCCCCACGTCGTTGCCCACGGGGGTGACGCATCCGAGACCAGTGACGACGACCCGGCGCCTCATCGCGTCAGCCGATCTTCTGGTTCAGGTACGCGATCGCGTCGCCCACCGTGCGGAGCTTCTCGGCATCCTCATCGGGGATGTCGATGTTGAACTCCTTCTCGAATTCCATCACCAGTTCGACGATGTCGAGACTGTCGGCTCCGAGGTCCTCGATGAAGCTCGCTTCCGCGGTCAGCTTCTCGCGCTCGACGCCCAGTTCCTTCTCGATGATGTCCTTTACCTTGTCGCCATGGTCGGCCATACCGCGATCCTCTCGAACGTTGGAGTGGAGGGAAGACTTAATATAGTTGATGTCGCGTTCCGCTACATCACCATCCCGCCATCCACCACCAGGACCTGCCCGGTGATGTAGGCGGCCAGATCGGAAGCCAGGAAGGCCACCGCCCCCGCAATGTCCTTGGGCTCCCCAAGGCGCCCGAGCGGGATCTGGGAGGAGAGCGCCGTCCGGGCCTCCTCGTTCAGCTGGGCGGTCATGTCGGTCTGGATGTACCCGGGCGCGACGGCGTTCACGAGGATGTTGCGGGACGACAGCTCCTTGGCCGCCGCCTTCGTGAACCCGATCAGGCCGGCCTTGGAGGCCGCGTAGTTGGCCTGCCCCTTGTTGCCAACCAGCCCCACGACACTCGTGATATTGATGATCCGGCCCCAGCGACGCTTCATCATGCCGCGCTGGGCGGCCCGCGTGGCGACAAACGCCGACCGCAGGTTGGTGGCCATCACGGCGTCCCAGTCCTCGTCCTTCATGCGCGCCATCAGGTTGTCCTTGGTGATGCCGGCATTGTTCACCAGGATGTCGATCTGGCCAAAGGCCTCTTCGACCGACTGCACGAGACTGGTCACCGACGCCGGATCGGAAACGTCGCACGCGAAGCCCTTCGCATCGCCGATCTCCCCGGCCACCTTCTCCGCCGTGGCGAGGTCACGTCCCACGACGGCCACGCGCGCGCCGCAGCCAACCAGTCCCTCGGCGATGGCGCGGCCGATGCCGCGTGTGGAGCCGGTGACGAGGGCGACTTTGCCGGTGAGAGAGATCATTGGCGGGCGAGTGATGGTAGACGGTAGACGGTCGACGGTAGAAAAACGCTGTCCGCTCAGTCGGGGCGACTGCCCTACAGGGCGCCGAGCAGGGCCTCTACTTCCGCCACGGTGCCGCAGGTCCGGGCGGGATGGTTGGGCGCGAGACGCTTGAGCAGTCCGGTGAGCACGTTGCCGGGCCCCATCTCAACGAAGGTAGCGTCGGGGTATGACGCCGCCATCGCCTGGATGACGCCGACCCATCGCACCGGGGACGTCAGCTGGCGCAGCAGCAGGTCGCGGCCCATGGCCGCCTCGGTCACGGCTGCGGCGGTGACGTTCGAGAAGACGGGCCAGGCCGGGGCGCTCCAGGAGGCCCGCTCCAGCGCCTCGCCCAATCCGGCCTCCGCGGGCTGCATCAGGGGCGAGTGAAAGGCCCCACTGACCTGCAGGCGCACCGCGCGCTTGGCCCCGGCCGCCTTGGCCAGTTCCATGCCCCGTTCGACGCCCGCGACCTCGCCCGAGATGACAACCTGTTCCACTGCGTTGTAGTTGGCGGGCACCACGACGCCCGCAGCGCTCGCCTCGACGCAGATCTCGTCAATGGGGCGCTGCAGCTCGCCGAGGATGGCCGCCATGGCGCCGGGGCGCTGGACGCCGGTCTCGTACATCAACTCGCCGCGACGGCGCACGAGGCGCAGTGCATCGGCCAGCCCCAGCGCGCCCGCGGCGTGGTAGGCGCTGAACTCGCCGAGCGAGTGCCCAGCCGCGGCGGCGACGTGTGGCGCCGCCTGCTCCTTCACCACGGCCCAGACCGCCGCGCCATGCGCGAGCAGCGCGGGCTGCGCGTTGTGCGTCCGCGTCAATTCCTCGGCCGGCCCCTCGAAGCAGAGCGCCGAGAGCGGCGCACCGAGCGCGGCGTCGGCGTCCGCAAAAACGGCGCGGGCCGCCGGGAATTGCCCGGCGAGATCCTTCGCCATGCCGGGCTTCTGCGAGCCCTGGCCCGGAAAGAGCAGGAGGAGCTGCATACGCGGCTAGAAGCGCACCACGAGACTGCCCCACGTGAAGCCGGCGCCGAAGGCGACGAACATCACGGTCATCCCCTCCTTGATCCGTCCGGAGCGGAGCGCCTCGTCGAGGGCAATCGGGATGGACGCTGCCGACGTGTTGCCGTACCGGTCCACGTTGACGTAGACCTTGTCCATGCCCATGCCGGCGTGCTTCGCCGTCGCCTCGATGATGCGGATATTTGCCTGGTGCGGGATCAGAAGGTCGATGTCGCTCGCCGCCAGCTTGGCGCCGTCGAGCGCGCGGTCGCACGCATCCGCCATGGAGCGCACGGCGTTCTTGAAGACCTCGCGCCCCGCCATGCTGATGCAGTTGCTGCCGTCGGCGATGATTTCGGGCGTCACCGGGCGCAGCGAACCGCCGGCCTCGCGCTGGAGCAGGTCGGCCAGCGTGCCATCGCTGCGCATGTAGGCCGACAGAATGCCGCGCCCCTTGCTCGAGCGCTTCACCACCGTGGCGCCGGCGCCGTCGCCGAACAGCACGCACGTGTTGCGGTCCTTCCAGTTCACGATGCGCGAGAGCGTCTCGGAGCCGATGACCAGCACCGTCTCGGCGTCACCCATCGCCAGCAGGCCTTCGGCCATCTTCATGCCGTACACCCAGCCGCTGCACGCAGCCGAGATGTCAAACGCCGCCGCGCGCGTGGCGCCGATGGCGGCCTGCACTTCCACGGCGGTGGCCGGGAGCAGCCGATCGGGCGAGGCGGTGCCGAGGATGATGATGTCGAGCTCGGGGGCCGTCACGCCGGCCGCCTTCATGGCCGCGCGTGCCGCCTCAGCGGAGAGCGAGGTCAGCGACTCCCCTTCGCCCGCGATGTAGCGCTGCTTGATGCCGGTGCGTTCGACGATCCACTCGTCGCTCGTCTCAATGCCGAGCGCGGCGAACTCGTGATTGGTGAGGATCCGCTTCGGCACGGCGTGGCCGGTGCCGGCGATCATCGCGAGCGGGCGCTTCATGTGGGGCTCCCTGCAGCAGTGGACGCCAGGCGCTGGCCAATGTGGTCACTCATGCGCGAGACCGCGGTGCGCAGCCCCACCAGGATGGCGTTCTTGATCGCCTCGGGCGACGACTTGCCATGGCAGATAATCGAGACGCCCTTCACGCCGAGCAGCGGCGCGCCGCCGTGCGCGGCGTAGTCGAGGCCCTGCAGGGCACCGGCGAGCTGCTCCCGCGTCACGCCGCTCCTGGCGAGCAGGCCGAGGATCAGCTTGGGCACGCTTTCGTAGAACTTCAGCAGCACATTGCCGACAAAGCCGTCGCAGACGACGACGTCCACCGGCCCGCGATCGCAGGCCCCCATCGGGACGTCCCGTCCCTCGACGTTGCCGATGAAGTTGATCCCCTGCGCGGCCGCGAGTTCGCGGTGCGCATCCTTGACGGCGGCGTTCCCCTTTTCCGGCTCCTCGCCAATGGACAGGAGCGCGATGGCAGGGTTGGGGCGTCCGAGCACGTCTTCGGCGTAGACGGTCCCGAGGCGGGCGAATTGCACCAACTCGGCCGCCGAGCAATCCACGTTGGCGCCGCTGTCAAGCACCACCACGGGGACGCGTGCGCTCGGGAAGAGCGTTCCGATGGCCGGGCGCGTCAGCCCCTCGTGCAGCCGCAGGATGAACGTGGACGCGGCCATCTGCGCTCCGGTGTTGCCGGCGCTCACAAAGGCGTCCGAAAGACCCTCCGCCTGCAGGCGCAGGCCGACGGCCATGGAGCTGTTGGGCTTGCCACGGATCGCGACCGACGGCTTGTCGGTCATCTCGATCACTTCAGCGGCCTCGACGACGGTCAGGCGGTGCGCCTGCTCCCGCACGGCAGGCGACGCCGCAGCCAGCTGCGCCTCTAGCTCGGCGCGGATGACCTCGGGACGTCCGACCAGCTGGATGCCGTGCTCGGGGGCGAGTTCCTGGAGGGCGAGAAGGGCGCCCGCGATCGTCGCCGCAGGGGCGTGATCGCCGCCCATGGCGTCCAACGCGATGCGCGCCAACGTCAGCTGTCCTTTTTGGTGACCCGCTGCTCGCCGGCGTAGAATCCACACTCAGGGCAGACGTGGTGCGGGCGCTTCTGCGCGCCGCACTTCGGGCAAGCCTGGATGTTGATCGCCGGGGCCTTCTTGTGCGTGTTGCGGGCCCGCTTCTTCCGCTTCGACGTCTTTCTCTTCGGGACGGCCATCGTCGTCTCGTGACAGGGTCAGTTCATTCGGGTGCGTCGCGGAGCTTCCGCAGCGCTTCCCATCGGGGATCGGTGTCCGGGGCGCATCCGCATGCCCCAGCGTTCAGGTCGGACCCGCATTTCGGGCAGAACCCCTTGCAGTCGGGGCGGCAGACCGGAAAATGCGGCACTTCAAGCAGCCACTGCTCCCGCACCGCGGGTCGCAGGTCAATCACGTCGCCTCGGGTGTGTCCCAGGAGGAACACATCCGGATCGTCGTCGTCCTCGCCGCCGGCGACGGCGAACAGCACGTGCACATCCACGTCCACCGCAGACTCCACCGGAACGAGGCACCGGCGGCATTCCCCCAGCGACGCACCGCTGAGGTGGCCGCTGAAGTAGTACCGCCCGGTGCCGGCCGCCGACAGGCGCCCGGTCACCCGGACTCCCTCGCGCAGCGGACGAAGAACGTCCTCCTCCATCCACACGCCATCATCAGGCGGCAGCACGGCGTCAACCGTGGCCGCTTCATGCTCGAGCGAGCGGATGTCAAACGACAGCATAGCCATGTAATCTACTCGACGTGCGGCCTAGGGTCAAGTTCTGGAATGACCGGTACTTAGGCGGCTTGAACTGCTACCCCGACGAGCGAAGGGCGCGAAGGGCGGCGCAGCATGGCTTTCTAATGATTTCACCGGCCGCGCCCGCCGGATCAGACCGGGCGTCCACCGATGCCTTCGCGCCCCTTCGCGCCCCTCCACCTTCGTGGTGGACCTTAGACCAGCGCCGACGCCCCGAAGAAGAACATGCCTTCGATGCGGGCATTCTCGTCAGAATCCGACCCATGCACCGCGTTCCTTCCCTTCGACTCGGCGTACAGCTTGCGCACCGTTCCCTCGGCGGCCTCCGCGGGGTCCGTAGCGCCGATGGCGGCGCGATACGCGGCCACCGCGTCGGCCTTTTGCAGCACCAGCGGCATGCACGGGCCGGAACTCATGAACTCCACGAGTTCGCCGTAGAACGGACGCCCCTTGTGCACCTCGTAGAAGGCGCCGGCTTCGGCCTTGGTCATGTGGAGGACGCGGGCGCAGACGACGCTGAAGCCCTGCCCCTCGAGATGGGCGATGATCTTTCCTGCCTTGCCCGAGCCAAATGCGTCGGGCTTGATGATCGCGAGCGTGCGGTTGCCGGCCATGGTCAGTGAGTGCTTGAGGTTGGGGGGAAACTACCACCACGAAGGTCGAAGGGCGCGAAGGGGCGCGAAGGCTGCCGTGCACTGCACGCCCTTCGTGTACCTTCGCGTCCTTCGAGCTTCGTGGTTGCAGTTACAAACTAGTTCAGCTTTGCCTTGATCAGTTCCACGAAGTCCATCGGGCGCACGGCCACGCCAATGCCAGCCGCCTTGAACGCCTCGATCTTCTCCGCCGCCGTGCCGGCCGAGCCGGAGATGATGGCGCCCGCGTGTCCCATCCGGCGTCCCGGAGGCGCCGTCTGGCCCGCGATGAAGCCGACCACCGGCTTCTTCATGTGGTGCTTGACGAAGTCTGCGGCTTCCTGCTCGTCGGTGCCGCCGATCTCTCCCATCATCGCCACGGCCTTGGTCTTCGGGTCCTTCTCGAACGCCTCGAGGCAGTCAATGAAGTTGGTGCCGTTGATCGGGTCGCCGCCGATGCCGACGCACGTGGTCTGGCCGAGGCCGGCCCGCGTGAGCTGGTAGACGACCTCATACGTCAACGTGCCCGAGCGGCTGACGACGCCGACATTGCCCGGCATGCAGATGCGCCCGGGGATGATGCCGACCTTCGACTCCCCTGGCGAGATGATGCCCGGGCAGTTCGCGCCGAGCAGGCGCGCGCCGCGTTCCTTGACGAAGGGATAGACCTTGGTCATGTCGAGCACCGGCACGCCTTCGGTGATGCACACCACCATCGCGCAGCCGGCGTCCACCGCTTCCATGATCGCGTCGGCCGCGCCCATCGGCGGCACGTAGATGACGGAGGTGTTGGCGCCCGTCGCCGCCACCGCGTCGTACACGGTGTTGAAGACCGGCACCTTGTCTTCGAACTTCTGGCCGCCCTTTCCGGGGGTGACGCCGGCCACGACGTTCGTGCCGTACTCCATCATCTGCCTGGTGTGGAACGAGCCGTCGCGGCCCGTGATCCCCTGCACCACCAGCTTGGTGTCCTTGTTGATGAAGATGCTCACGCGGCCTGTCCTCCCTGTGCCAGCTTCACGGCCTTGATGACGGCCTCGTCCATGTCAGCCGACGCGGAGAAGCCGTTGTCGGTGAGGATCTTCATGGCGATCTCTTCGTTGGTGCCTGTGAGACGAATCACGATCGGCACCTTCAGCGGGTTCGCCCTCGTGGCGGTGACGATGCCGTTGGCCACGTCATCGGTGCGCGTGATGCCGCCGAAGATGTTGAACAGGATGCACTTCACGTTCGGGTCGGCCGTGATGATGCGCAGCGCGTTCACCACTTTCTCCGGATTCGACGAACCGCCGATGTCGAGGAAGTTCGCCGGGTCGCCGCCGTAGTACTTCACGAGGTCCATGGTGGCCATCGCCAGTCCGGCGCCGTTCACCACGCAGCCCACGTTGCCGTCGAGCTTGATGAACGTGAGGTTGTTGTTGCGCGCGTCCACCTCCGACGGCGCCTCCGACGACACATCGCGCAGCGCCTCGATCTCCGGACGACGGTCGAGCTCGTTGTCGTCAATGACCATCTTGCCGTCCACGGCGATGCACTCGCCCGTGGGCGTGGCGACCAGCGGGTTGATCTCGGCCAGCGAGCAGCCGCTCGCCATGAACGCCTGGTACAGCTGCTGCATGATCCTGGCCGCCTGCTTGGCGAGCTTCACGTCGCTGTACAGGAAGAAGCCCATGCGCATCGCTTCGTAGCTGCGCAGGCCGTAGCGCGTGTCCACCGGAAGGTAGAGGATCTTCTCCGGCGTCTCCGCCGCCACCTGCTCGATGTCAATGCCGCCCGCAGCGGAAACCATGAAGACCGGCTTCTTGCGCTTGCGGTCGACGATGATGCCGACGTACGCCTCGCTGCCGATGTCGGCGGCGACGGTGACGAGCACCTTCTCGACGGTCAGCCCCTTGATCTGCATGCCGAGGATCGCCGTCGCCTTCTCCTTCGCATCGGCGGGCGTCTTGCAGAACTTCACGCCGCCCGCCTTGCCGCGTCCGCCGACGTGCACCTGCGCCTTCACCATCACCGGCACGCCGTATGCCGTCGCGATCGCCTCGGCTTCCGCCGGCGTCGTCGCGACCTTTCCGTCAGGAACCGGCACGCCGAATCCCTTGAAGATGTCTTTTGCCTGGTACTCGTGAATGTTCACGGGAACTCCGTGGGAGATGTCTGCGGCGCCGTCCGGCGCCGGTCGAAAACAACGCGTGAAATTTACCGCGCGGAGAGGGGCGACGGGAGTGCGCGCACCACTCGGATCGCTAGCGTTCGATCGTCAGGTTCCGCAGTTCGGCCATCGCCCGCCCGAACGCGTTCCAGTCGGCGCGGCGCAGCGCATCCTGCAGGGCCGCGTAGACGCGGGCGATGCGCAGGCGCAGGCGTGCGTCCGAGTCCGCCACATGCGCCGGGGCGCCGAACGCCGCCGTCAGCGACATCGCCGTGTGTGCCCGTGCCCCCTGCAGCGCGACAATGCCGGCGAGGGTGGGCGCGCGCTCGGGCACCCACTCGTAGAATGACTGTACGAGCAAAGTGCCGGTGGTCGTCGGGATAACCTGCACGCGCCCACGGCGCGGATGGCGACGCGTGCGGCTGATGCGCGCGGAGTCGGCGACGCGCTGCAGCCGGTCGAGCAGCGAGGACCAGCGCACCGAGTCGGGCTGCTCGACGAGCGCCGTACGCGGGGCGCGCCCGCCCACGGCCACAAAGACCCCGCGCATGCGGTCCAGTCCGTCCACCGCGGGCACGCCCCAGGCGAGCGGATGTCCGGCGGCGTTGCTGACGAACGGCGTGGGCGCGCCCGGCAGGAGATCCACGTCGGCGTCGTCGGTCTGGAAGAGCGGACGCGCCGACAGCGTGTCGGTGCGGAAACCCGTGCGCGCCAGCGCGCTCCCCTGCACCACGGCCCGGTCGACGGGCGCCGGCAGTGCGGCGAGCACGTCGTCGTCCACGCCATGACCGGTCACGAAAGGCGCCGGCAGGTGGTCGCGCCACCAGCGCGTCATCTTGTCCGGCCGGTTCGTGACCAGCACCTGCACGCGTCCGCTGTGCGCATTCACCAGCGCGAGGCCGGCCGGCACGGCGAATCGGCGCGATTCGCCCGCTACTGTCAACGGCTCGGTCAGCGGGTAGTCGGCGCTGGCGTTGAACAACTCGACGCTCCACCAGAGCGAGTCGTGGGCCACCAGCGCCTGCGGCGTGGGCCCGGCCGTGAAGAACGGCAGCAGGGTGCGCACCCGCTCGCGCACGTCGCGATGCATCAGCAGTCGCGTGCGCGTCGGTTCGGCGTCGCCCGCGAGGAGTCGCAGGTTGCGCACGCCCCACGCCAGCGCGAGCCGCCGCCAGCCGCGTCCGAACGCCGGCGCCGCGACGCGGCCCAGCGTATCCGGGATGAGACGCACGCCGGTGAGGTCGAGTCCCACGGCAAGCGGAGGGAGTGTCACGTACGCCGACGCCCCCGACGGCCACGGGCCGCCGCGGTCGTCGGCATCGCCCGGATCCACTTTCTGCACGAGCAGCGGACTCAGCGTCGCGGCGGACTGGGCGCCGCCGTACGTGAGCAGGGCCCGCAGCGAGTCGCCGCCGGCGATGCGCCAGGACCCCGCCCCGGGCGTCGGCGCCACCGTCGGCTCCGCCGCCGCGGCGAGCGCGAGCGCCGCCGGGTCCCATCCGCTGACGCGCTGCGCGACTCGGGCATCGGGAACTCGCAGGCTGTCCGCGCGAACGCCGCGCAGGATGTCATCCACGCCGAAGGCGCGGCGCGTGTAGAGCGTGCGGGCGTGTTCGTACGGACGCTCGAGCGCACTGCGCTCGCGGCCGGTGACCGCACGCCGGTCGAGCAGCGGCAGGCCCACCCGCCCCAGCGGCCCGGCCACCAGCACCAGCAGCAGCGAGCCGAGCATGGCGCGCTGATAGCCGATCCACCCGGTCCACGCCACGAGCACGCCACAGGCCGCGGTGGAGATGCTGAGCGCGATGAGGTACGGATACAGCACGCGATGATCGAAGGCGGTGAACGCCTCGCGCACGCCGCTGCCGTGGATCAGCAGGTCGAATGAGTCGAGCCGGAAGCCCCACGCAATGAGCAGGAGCAGGAAGGCCGAGTAGATCGCGAAGTGCCGCCGCACCCAGGTGGAGACGTGCAGCTGCCCGCGCTGCAGGTGCACCGACGGCGTGAGCGCGTAGAGGATCATCACCGCGGCGCCGACGGCCGCGGCGAGCAGCACGGCCCAGTCGCGCAGCATGCGCTCGAACGGCAGCCAGGCCGTCCAGAAGGCGATGTCGCGGCCCAGGTACGGGTCGATCTCCCCCAGCGGCGTCGCCCAGCGCGCCCGCAGGAAGACCACCCAGTCGCCCTGCGGGAGCGAGACCGCCGCGGCGATCAACACGCTCAGTGCCGCGGCCGTCAGCGTGAGCAGGCGTCCCGGAACCGCCTCGCCGATCACGAGGTTCGCCAGGCGGCGCGGCAGGATCAGCGACACGATGGAGCGCCGCATCACCAGCAGGTTCACGAAGGTGAACACGAACGCCGCCAAGAAGAGCCCGGCGCGCAGCGTCGTGAGCGCGATGGCGCGCTCGCGCCACACCGAGGCCATGCCGAGGGCATCGAACCAGGCCCACTCGGCGTACGCACCGGTCAGCAGGCGCCCCGCGAGGAGCGCGAGCGCCAGCGCCGCGCCGGCCAGCGCGAGGGCGCGTCGCAGCGTCATGCTACGCGCCGACGCCCTGCGTCTTGAGCCATCCCTCCACCTCGGCGCGAATCTCGGCGAGCCGCGCCTCGGACATCGCCTCGAAGCGCAGGACGAGGATCGGCTGGGTGTTGGAGGCGCGGATCAGCCCCCACCCGTCGCCGAACAGAATGCGCGCCCCGTCCACGGCAATCACGTCACGGCGCGCGGCGAAGTACTGCTGCGCGGCGACCACGACCGCGAACTTGCGGTCGTCCGGGCAGTCCACGCGCAGCTCCGGCGTGCTCACGTAGCGCGGCACGTCGGCGAGCAGTTCGTCCACGCGCTTGCCGCTGTCCCCGAGAATGCGCAGCAGGCGCGCCGCCGCGTAGATGGCGTCGTCGTGCCCGTAGAAGCCCTCGGTGAAGAACATGTGCCCCGACATCTCGCCGGCGATCGGCGCGTGCAGCTCCTTCATCTTCTCCTTGATCAGCGAGTGCCCCGTCTTCCACATCAGCGGCTCGCCTCCCGCGCCGCGAATGGCATCGGGCAGGGCCTGCGAGCACTTCACGTCGAAGATGATCGACTGGCCCTTCCCCGTGCGCTCGAGCACGTCGCGCGCGTAGAGGAGGAGCAGGTAGTCGCCCCAGATGATCGTCCCCTTGCCGTCCACGATGCCGATGCGGTCGGCGTCACCGTCGAAGCCGATGCCGAGCTCCGCCCCGGTGCGCCGCACGGCGGCGATCAGGTCCTGCAGGTTCTCGACCACCGTCGGATCGGGATGGTGGTTCGGAAAGGTGCCGTCGCTGTCGGCGAAGAGCAGCTCGGCGTCCACGCCAATCGCCTTGCACACCTGCGGCGCCGTGAGCGCGCCCACGCCGTTGCCGCAATCCACGACCACCTTGATTGGCCGCTTGATGGTGCCGATGCGCTGGGCGATGTCCGCCACGTACTCTGGGATTGGCTGGATCTCGCGCACGGTCCCCTTCGTCGCGGCGTCCCTGCTGCCGGCGATCAACTGGTACAGCCGCTGGATGCCGTCCCCGTGGAGCGACGTGGCGCCGACGCTGAGCTTGAAGCCGTTGAACTCCGGCGGGTTGTGCGAGCCCGTCACCTGGATGCCGCCGACGACACCGGCGTGGTGCAGGCACCAGTACAGCACCGGGGTTGGCGCGACGCCGATGTCCACGACGTCGACGCCGCAATCGGTGAGCCCCTTCACCAGGGCGTCGCGCAGGGACGCACCGCTGTGCCGGTTGTCACGGCCAATCGCCACCGCGCCCGTGATGCCGCGCTCGGCAAGCACGGCGGCATAGCCGCGGCCGATGCCCTCGGCTGCCTCGAGGGTGAGGTCGTCACCGACCACGCCGCGGATGTCGTACTGGCGAAAGATGCCTGCGCTGATCATGGCTCGGAGTGAACGGGTGAGATAGGAACTTAACGCGCCGGAGACAGCAACGCCTCGCGAGTGGCGAGGCGTTGCGTGTGTCTCAGCGGGGCGCGTCAGCCGACGCGGCCTGGACCTGCGGTGCTCGAGGGACTCCGGCCCGGCTCCAGCCGATGACGCGGGACGGGACGAGGCCGAGGACGAGGATGGCGATGGCGGTCGCGAAGACGACGCCACGCGTGAGCGCGCCGGTGCGCTCCGGTGCGGCGGCCCCCTCGGGGCGCGCCTTCATGAACATCACGCGCACGACGTTCAGGTAGTAGCCCGCGGACACCACCGAGGTCAGGACCAGCACCACCGCCAGCGTCGTCAGCGGCCGCGGCGCCTCGATGGCGGCCATCAGCAGGTACCACTTGCCGAAGAACCCGACGCCGCCGAAGATCGGGAAGCCCATGAGCGAGAGCATGAAGATCGCCATGGCGATGGCGAGCCCGGGCCGGACGTGCCAGAGCCCCTCATAGTCCGAGAGGTCATTGTTGGCGTCGCCTTCACGTCCCACGGCAATGACCACGGCAAAGGCGCCGTATGAAGCCAGCGTGTACGCCACCAGATAGAAGAGGAACGCGGCCGAGCCGCCCAGCGTGCCGGCGGCCACCGCCACCAGCAGGTAGCCGGAGTGCGCGATGGACGAGTACGCCAGCAGGCGCTTCAGGTTGCGCTGCGAGAGCGCCACGGTGTTGCCGACGAACATCGCGACGGCGGCCAGCCACCAGATGGGCGTGAACCAGGCCTCGCCCATGCCGGCGAGCGCCTCGAGCCAGACGCGCAGCATCGTCGCAAACGCGGCGGCCTTGACGGCCGTGGCCATGAAGGCGGTGATGGGCGTCGGCGCTCCTTCATAGACGTCGGGCGCCCACATGTGGAACGGGGCCGCGGCGATCTTGAAGCCGAACCCGACGAGCAGGAGCCCGGTCCCGACCAGCATCATCGGGTGCGCCACGAAATTCCCGGCCACCACGCGCTGCCCGATGTCGGTGAGGTTCGTGGTGCCGGTGGAGCCGTAGATCAGCGCGATGCCGTACAGCAGGAACGCGGTGGCGAACGCGCCGAGCAGGAAGTACTTGAGCGATCCTTCGGCCGCCTTCGGGCTGCGGCGGTTGAGGCCGGCGAGCACGTAGATCGCCACCGACATCAGCTCGATGCCGAGGAAGACGATCATCAGGTCGCGTGCGGCGGCGAGGATCATCATGCCCGCGGTGGCGAAGAGCACCAGCACGTGCGATTCGGCGGGGAGGATGCGCTCGCGCGCATTGTATTCCATCCCGAGCGCGACGGCGCCAAAGGCCCCGAGCAGGCAGATGAGGTCGGTGGCCCAGCGGAAGTTGTCCACCGCGATGACGCCGATGGTGGACGACATGCCGCGCGTGGAGTACCAGAGCGTCATGGCGATGGTCGCCGCGATCAGGGCGAGCGACGCCTTGCCCACCGCGCGCTGGTGCTCGTTGGACTCGGGCCGCCAAGCGGCCCAGAGCATCAGGACCATGGCCCCGACGATCAGCAGCAGGTCAGGCCCGAGGGCCTGCATCAGCTGCGAGGGATTCGCGAGATCGAAGATCATTTAACGCGCCGTGTTGGAGGCGGCGGCCGGCGCCGTGTTCGCGCTGGCCTCGACGTACGTGACCAGGCGCCGTGCGGCGGCCTCGGTCTTCTCGAGCACCGGCTTGGGATAGACACCCATCCAGACGATGGCGATGAGCAGCGGCACAAGCAGCCCGATTTCCCGCCAGTTGAGATCCTTGATGGTCTCGTTCTCCGGCTTGGACAGCTTGTTGTAGATGATCCGCTGCAGCGCCCACAGCAGGTAGGCGGCGGCGAAGATGACGGCCGTGGCCGAGATGACCGCCGCCACCGGCTGCGTCTTGTACGCGCCGACCAGCACCAGGAACTCGCCGATGAAGCCGTTGGTCCCCGGCACGCCGATGCTGCTCAGCGACACGATGGTGAGGATGGTGGCGAAGATCGGCACGACCTTGGCGATGCCGCCGTAGTCCTCGATCATGCGCGTGTGCCGCCGCTCATAGATCATGCCGACGAGGAGGAACAGTGCGCCCGTGGAGACGCCGTGGTTGATGTTCACCATCAGCGCGCCCTGCATGGACTCCACCGTCAGCGAGAAGATGCCGAGCATCACGAAGCCGAGGTGGCTGACGGACGAGTACGCCACCAGCTTCTTGAAGTCCGGCTGCACCATGGCGACCAGCGCGCCGTAGACGATGCCGATGACCGCCAGGGCGATGATCAGGCTGCGCACCGCCGGGTTCATGGCGGCGCTCGGGAAGAGCGGCAGCGCGAACCGGATGAAGCCGAACGTGCCCATCTTCAGCATGATCGCGGCCAGGATCACCGACCCGGCCGTGGGCGCCTCGACGTGCGCGTCGGGCAACCAGGTATGGAACGGGAACATCGGCACCTTGACCGCGAACGCGAGCGCGAACGCGCCGAAGAGCCAGAGCGTCGTCGTCGGGTCGAGGTGGACGTTGTTCAGGATGAAGTCGTAGCTGAAGTTCGGCGCGCCGGCCACCCGCGACGCCTCGGAGCCGAGGTACAGGATGGCGACCAGCATCAGCAGCGAGCCGATCATCGTGTAGATGAAGAACTTGATCGCCGCGTAGAGCCGCCGTTCCCCGCCCCAGACGCCGATGATCAGGTACATCGGCACCAGCATGATCTCCCACATCACGTAGAAGAGCACGAGGTCGAGCGCCACGAAGACGCCCAGCATGCCAATGGTCAGGAACAGCAGCATCACGTAGTAGGCGTGCGGCTTGGTGCGGATGCTGGTCCAGCTGCCGAGCACGGCCAGCGGCATCATCAGCGTGGTGAGCAGCACGAGCATCATCGCGATGCCGTCGAGCCCCACCGAGAACCGGACGCCCCACTGCGGAATCCACGGCAGGTCCACCGCCGCCTGCCAGCCCGCGGCCGCCGGATCGATGGACCACCAGAGTCCGAGGGAGAGGATGGCCTCCGCCATGAAGAAGGCGAAGGCGAGGATGCGCACTTCACGCCAGCGCTTGTCGGCCGGGTCCTTGGCCGTCAGGAGCGCATGCGCCCACAGCCCGGCCGCGCCGAACAGCGGCAGCAGCAGCAGGACCGGAACGATCCAGGCGTTGTAATTGATCGACGACAGGAACGCGGTCATGGGTTACCGAAAGGTGAAGGCGCCAAGCAGGGTGATGACACCGATCAGCAGGACCCAGGCGTACGTGCCCACCTGGCCTGTCTGCAGCTGCGATCCCATCCAACCAAACGCGCGGGCCAGCAGCGCGCTGCCATTGACGAAGAGCCCGTCGATGATGCCGGCGTCGAAGCCCTTCCAGAGCACGGCGCGCGACACGGTCACGGTCGGCTGCACGATGGCGGCGTCGTAGCCCTCGTCGACGAAGTACTTGTTCTCGAGCACGCGGTCGAAGCCCGTCGCCGCCGGCGAGTCCTTCTTGGGCACCAGCGCCGCCGGCTTGAGCCGGAGGACGGCGAAGGTGATGCCGACCACGGCAATCAGGATGGCCGTGCCCACCAGCACGTACTCGGTGCTGTGCGAGAGGTGTGGCGCTTCGCCGAGCGTCGTGCGCAGGGTATTTGCCCCGACGACCGGCTCGAGGAAGTGCTCGAGCCCGCCCACCGGGCCGATGGCGCCAAGGAGCGCCGGCACGTTGAGCCAGCCGCCAAACGCGGCGAGGATGGCCAGCACCACCAGCGGGCCGGTCATGATCCACGGCGCTTCCTTGAGGTGCGAACGTTCCGCCTCGCCGGTGCGGTTGGGGCCGTGGAAGGTGTAGAGCATCATGCGCGTCATGTAGATGGCCGTCAGCAGCGCCGACGCGAGGCCGAGGCCGTAGACGAGCATCAGCAGCGTGCTCCCCGGCACGCCGAGCAGCGACGCCTCCGCCAGCGTGGAGTGATGCGCCCGCGCGAAGACCGAGGCGAGGATCTCGTCCTTCGAGAAGAAGCCCGAGAAGAGCGGGATGCCGGCGATGGCCAGCGTCGCCGTCCACATCAGGTAGAAGGTGACGGGCATGTACGCCCTCATGCCGCCCATGTTCCGCATGTCCTGCGCGTCGTCATGGTTGTGCGTCGCGTGATACGCCGCGTGCATGACGAAGATCACCGAGCCCGACCCGAGGAAGAGCAGCGCCTTGAAGAAGGCGTGCGTCACGAGGTGGAAGATGCCCGCCGTGTACGCCCCGACGCCGACGCCGATGAACATGTAGCCGAGCTGCGAGACCGTGGAGTACGCCAGCACCTTCTTGATGTCCCACTGCTTGAGGCCGATCGTCGCCGCGAAGAACGCCGTCGCCGCGCCGACCGCCGCCACCGTGAGCTGGGCCACCGGGGCCATCGAGAAGATCCCCGAGGCACGCGCCACGAGATAGACGCCGGCCGTCACCATCGTTGCCGCGTGGATCAACGCGGAGACCGGCGTCGGGCCGGCCATCGCGTCCGGGAGCCAGACGTACAGCGGGATCTGCGCGCTCTTGCCGGTGCACCCGAGGAACAGGAACAGGGCGATCGCCGTGGCAATCACGCCGCCCATCGGGAGCTCCGCCGCCTTCCCCGCCACGCCGAGGATGTCGAGCGTGCCGAGGTTGGCAAACATCAGGAACATTGCGACGAGGAAGCCGAAGTCGCCGATGCGGTTGACGATGAACGCCTTCTTGCCGGCGTCGGCATTGGCCTTCTCCGAGAACCAGAAGCCGATGAGCAGGTACGAGCAGAGCCCGACGCCCTCCCAGCCCACGAACAGCAGCGGGTAGCTGCCGCCGAGGACCAGGATGAGCATGAAGAAGACGAAGAGGTTGAGGTACGCGAAGTAGCGCGGGTACCCCGGGTCGTCCTGCATGTAGCCGACGCTGAAGATGTGGATCAGCATGCCGACGCCGGTGATGACCATCACCATTACCATCGAGAGCGGGTCGAGCAGGATCGTCGCGTCGAGGTTCAGGTCGCCGACGGGCATCCACGAGAACAGCGTCAGGACGTACGGGTGCTCCATGTCCACGCCGCGCATCGCGGCGAAGATGGCAACCGCGAGCGCAAAGGCCGCGACAAGCACGCCGGGCCCGACGAGGCTGACGATCTTCGCGAACTTGTGCCGCGGCGGATGGCCGTGGTCGTCGTGGCCGTGGGCATCCTCGTGCCCGTGCACTCCACCGTGCCCGTGCCCGTCGTCGGTAGCGTGCCCGTGCCCGCCGTTGGCGGAGGGATCAGCGGGGCCGATCTTCGCAGCGCCGAGCATGGCGAGAGTTCCATTGATCAGGAACCCCAGCAGCGGCAGCAGCGGGAGCAGCCACACCAGGCGCGCGACGGTTGCCGCGAGCGGGTGCGCCCCCTCGGGAATCAAGGCCGGGTTCATCATCCCTTGAGGAGGTTGATGTTCTGGAGGTTGACGGTCTTCTGGTGACGGAAGATGGCAATGATGATGGCCAGCCCGACCGCGGCTTCCGCCGCGGCCACCGTCATCGTGAAGACGACGAACACCTGCCCGGTCGCGCCGTACAGCTTGCTCAGCGCCACGAAGGACAGGTTCACGGCGTTGAGCATCAGCTCGACGCACATGAAGATCATGATCGCGTTGCGGCGCGTCAGGACGCCGATGACGCCGATCGTGAACAGGAGCGCGGACAGGGCGAGGGCCTCAACGAGCATTGGTCCTCCGCTTGCCGAGCACCACGGAGCCGACGATCGCGGCGAGCAGAAGCACGCTCGTCAGTTCGAAGGCGAGCAGGTACTCCTTGAAGAGCGGCGCGGCCACGGGGCCGATGATGCCGCCCGCCATCGGCGTCGTCGCCGCCGCGGCCGCCTTCGCGGCCAGGTCGGGCGGGATCATCTGGTCGATCGTGCTGCTGCGATTCAGCGCCATCACCTCGGCGAGCAGCGCGAGTCCGACGAAGAGCGCCAGGAGGTAGCCCCACTTGCCCCGTGCGTCCGCCAGTTCCGACGGATGTCCGAGGTTGAGGAGCATGATCACGAAGAGGAAGACCACCATGATCGCGCCGGTGTAGACCAGCACTTGCATGGTGGCGATGAACTGCGCGTCGAGCATCACGTACAGTGCCGCCAGCGCGAACATCACGTTTACCAGCCACATCGCCGCCGACACCGTGTTCTTGCGGGTCACGAACGCGACGGCACTGGCCAGCGCGATCAACCCGAAGAAGTAGAAGCCGAACGAGTAGGCCAGGGAGTGGAATTGATTGGGTTGCATCACTCGCCCCTGGGATCAGCCGGATCCCACATCTCGCACACGGGGTGCGTCTGCGACGTCAGCCGCTTGAGATCGTAGATGAAGTCCTTGCGTTCGTACTCGGCGTTCTCGTAGTGGCGGCCGAGGTGGATCGCCTCCTCCGGGCAGACTTCCTGGCAGTAGCCGCAGAAGATGCAGCGGAATTCGTCGATGTCGAAGACGAGCGGATAGCGATTGCCCTCCTCGTCCTCGCCCGGCACCAGCTTGATGCAATTGGCCGGGCAGACCGTCGGGCACAGGCCGCACGCCACGCACTTGGCCTTGCCGTCCTCGGTGGTGAGCATGCGGTGCGTCCCGCGCCAGCGCGGCCCGATGTCCCACTTCTCCTCGGGATACTGGACGGTCACCTTGTGCGGATCCACCAGGTGCTTGAACGACAGCGCCAATCCCTGGAACGTCGCGCGGATGTAGCTCGACTCGTCGATGGGCCGGTCGACGACCCTCGTTGTGATGGCCATCAGGCCCCCTTCCCGTTCAGGAGATCACTGCGGTCCGCGACGGCGCGCAGGTGCGAGACCTGCTCACGCTCGAGGCGCGAGAACGCCGGGCTGATGATGCGCCCGCGGTCGAGCACCCAGAACACCAGCACCACGAACACCAGGTTCATGCCCAGCATCGCACCGCGGAACGCCATCCCGTCGCGCGCGAGGCCGGCGAAGTCGAGGCCCAGCACCATGCTGGCCACGGACGTGATGTAGATGAGCGCCATCGGCAGCAGCACCTTCCACCCCAGCGACATGAGCTGGTCGTAGCGGAAGCGCGGCACCGTCCAGCGCAGCCAGATGAAGGCGAAGACGAAGAACATGACCTTGCCGACGTACATCCCCATCGTCAGCAGCGTCTTCGTGATCGTCCACGGCGGCAGGTTGTCCCACGTCGTGAACGGGATGTCCCAGCCGCCGAAGAAGAGCGCGATCATCAGCGAGCTGGACGTGATGATGTTGGCATACTCCGCGAGCGGGAACATCGAGTACCGCATCGAGCTGTACTCGGCGTGGTAGCCCGCGATCAGCTCCGACTCGGCCTCGGGAAGGTCGAACGGAACGCGGTTGGTCTCGGCGAGCGCCGCCACCGCGAAGATGAAGAAGGCCAGCGTCAGCAGGAGCACGTTCCACCCCTGCGTCTGCTGCTGCGAAATGACCGCGCTCAGGTTGACGTTGCCGGCGAGGAGCAGCACGCAGACCGTGCTCATGCCCATCGCAATCTCGTAGGAGATCATCTGCGCCGAGGCGCGGAGTCCGCCGAGCAGCGCGTACTTGTTGTTGGACGACCAGCCCGCGATGGTGATGCCGTACACGCCGAGCGAACTGATCGCCAGCGTGAACAGGAAACCCACCGGCAGGTCGGCGACGACCATGTCAATGAGGCCGACGCCGGGCACGGGCAGCGGCGACGCGAACGGAATGACCGCCCACGTGATCATGGCGGGAACGAAGGCGATGGCCGGTGCCAGGACGAAGAGCGCCTTGTTCACGCCCCCCGGCATCGACTCTTCCTTCATGAAGTTCTTCACGCCGTCGGCGATGGGCTGGAGGAAGCCCTCCCAGCCCACGCGATTCGGGCCGAGGCGGTCCTGGATCCACGCGGCGACGCGGCGCTCGGCGAGCGTGGTGTACGCCACGCACAGCATGTAGATGCCAAACGCAGCCCCCGCCTTGATGAGGCCGAACAGGATGAACATCCCGTCGGTCGGAGGGAGCTGCGGGTTTGCGACCTGCAGGAGGAGAGACAACGCGTGCGTCATGCGGTCACCCCCGCCCCGGCCGCCATCTGGCCCTTGAGTCCAAGCGAGTCATAGCTCATTCCGCTGAAGGCGGCCTCGGCCTTGGCCATCGCGCGAAAGACCGCCTCGGCCGAGTCGAACGCGCCGGGCTTCCCTACCGCCGCGGCGAGCCCAGCGAGCGCCATCCAGCCGGCGCGCGCCATCCCGGGCGCGGGGCGTGCCTGCAGGTAGCGTTGTGCGCGCCCGCGCAGGTTCGTAAAGGTGCCTTCCTCTTCCGCGAAGTTCGCGATCGGCAGCAGGATGGCGCCGGCGGGCAGCCCCTGCGGCGCCACCGTGCCAAGGAAGATCACCGTGTCGGCGCCGGAGAGCGCCGACATATCGAGTCCGTCGCAGTCATCGCCGGCGATCACCACCACCTTGCCCGCGCCGGCGAGCGGCTGGTCGGCGCGGCTGAAGCCGAGCAGCTCCGCACCGGTCGCGTTCGGGGCGCGGTCGGCACGCAGCGCGAGGTCTTTCACGCCCGGCAACGGCGCCTCGGCGCCCCTGGTCACGCGGAACGTGCCCGTGCCGGCCGCCTGCTTGAGCAGCCAGAGCGATTCATTGGAGAGAGACGGGCCGGCCACCACGTGCGCGCTGGCGCCCTTGAGCGCAGCGCCGGCCACGGCGAGCGCCGCCTCCCACGAGGCCAGCTTGCCCGCCACGACCGGCGTCTCGAGCCGATCGGCGCGGTTGATCCACTGGTAGCTGAGGCGGCCTTCGTCGCACATGTAGTACTGGTTCACGTCGGCGTTGGACCGCGGCTTCATGCGCACCACGTTTCCGTCGCGGGTCTCCAGCGTGACATTGCACCCCTGCGAACAGTTGGGGCAGACCGACGCCGTGCGGTCGAGTTCCCACGCGCGCGCCTTGTTCAGGAAGTCCTTGCTGACCAGCGCGCCCACCGGGCACAGGTCGATGACGTTGGCCGCCCAGGGGTGCGACAGGTCGTGGTCGGGCGCGATGCCGATGCGGGCGCGGTCGCCGCGTTCCTCGACGCAAAGGGCCTCGTCGCCCGCGACGTCTTCCATGAAGCGGACGCAGCGCGTGCAGAGAATGCAGCGGTTGGTGACGTACATGACGTCGCCGCCGAAATCCTCGGCCGGGTTGAAGCGCTTCGGCTCGCGATAGCGCGAGTCGGCGCGTCCCTCCTGGAAGGTGTAGTCCTGCAGCTCGCACTCACCGGCCTGGTCGCAGATCGGGCAGTCGAGCGGATGGTTGATGAGGAGCAGCTCGAGCACGCCCTTGCGGGCGTCGAGCGCCTTCTGGCTGTAGACATGCACCACCTGTCCCTCACCGACGGTCGTCGCGCAGGACGGCGCCAGCTTCGGGAACTTCTCCACTTCCACGAGGCACATGCGGCAGACGCCCGCGATCTTGAGCCCGGGGTGGTAGCAGTAGTGCGGGATGAGCACCCCGGCGGTCTTGGCCGCCTCGAGGATGGTCGTCCCCTCGGGGACGCTGACCGCGCGTCCCTCGATGGTCAGGGTGATGAGCTTCGGGTCGGTCATCAGGCCGTTACCGCCACGGTGGATGAGCGCTTGCCGGAGATCAGCGCCTCGAACTCGCCGCGGAAGCGCGTAATGCCGCTGCACACGGGCGCGCCGCACGAGTCGCTGAGCACGCAGATGGTCTTGCCGGTCATGTTCTCGGTCAGCTCGAAGATCGTGTCGAGGTCCTCGTAGGTCCCCTGCCCCGCCACGATGCGCTCGAGGATCTTGGTCATCCACGCGGTGCCTTCGCGGCACTGCGTGCACTGCGCGCAGCTCTCGTGCGCGTAGAACCGCGCGAGCCGGGCGAGCTGCTTGGGCATGGACTGCGCGTCGTCGAAGATGATGACGCCGCCGGAGCCCAGCATCGTGCCGAACTCCATGAAGCCCTCATAGTCCATCTTGACCTGCTCGGCTTCCTCGATCGTGATCACCGGCACCGACGAGCCGCCGGGGATGATCGCCTTGAACTTGCGGCCGGGGAGCGGTCCGCCGCAGAGGTCGTACAGGAATTCCTTGAACGAGAAGCCCATCGGCACTTCGTAGTTGCCGGGGCGCGCCACGTTGCCGCAGACCGAGAAGAGCTTGCTGCCGGTGCTCTTCGGGCTGCCGAGGCACATCGCCTTGTACCACTCCGCGCCGTTGTTGAGGATGTGCGGCACGGCCGCGAGCGTCTCGACGTTGTTGACCGTCGTCGGCATGCCGAAGACGCCGGCCACCGCCGGGAAGGGCGGCTTGATGCGCGGGTTGCCGCGGCGCCCCTCGATGGAGTTCATGAGGGCGGTCTCTTCGCCGCAGATGTAGGCGCCGGCGCCGCGGTGCACCCACATGTTGATCGTCTTGCCCGAGCCGCAGGCGTTGGGGCCGATGACCCCGGCGGCGCGCGCCTCGTCCAGCGCCTTCTCCATGACGGCGATGGGCTCGGTGAACTCGCCGCGAATGTAGATGTAGGTCGTCTCGGCGCCGATCGCGTGCGCGGCAATGGCGCAGCCCTCGATCAGCTGGTGGGGCGTCCACCGCATGATCTCGCGATCCTTGAACGTCCCCGGCTCGGACTCGTCGGCGTTGCAGCACAGGTAGTGCGGCTTGCCGTCGCCGAGCTTCATGAACGACCACTTGAGGCCGGTCGGGAAGCCGGCACCGCCGCGGCCGCGCAGGCCGGACTCCTTGACGATGTTCTGGACGGCCACCGGGTCGGTGGCCAGCGCCTGCGGCAGCGCCTTATAGCCGCCGCGCGCCTTCCACCCCTCCAGCGTGCGCGCTTCGGGGTCGCCGAAGTACTTGCTGAGGATTGGCGTTTCGCGCGGATGGCTCTTGTGTGGATAGCCCATTGATTCGGACGGTAGACGGTAGACGGAGGACGGACGATCAGTCTGTTGTCTCTCTGTTGTTTCTCTTACGCGTACTTCTTGAGTATCTCAGAGACCTTCTCCACGCTCACGCTGTCGATGAAATCGTTGTTGACCATGATGGGCGTTGCGAAGCCGCACGCCCCCAGGCACTCGACTTCAATCACCGTGTACTTGCCGTCGGGCGACGTCAGGCCCAGCTCGCCGCAGCCGGTCTTCAGGAGGAAGGCCTTCACCACGTCTTCGGCGCCCATGCAATTGCAGCAGGAGGTCGTGCAGACCTGGATGAAGTACTTCCCCACGGGATGCTGGTGGTACATGGTGTAAAACGTCACCACGCCCTTGACGTAGGCGGCGGTGAGGCCGAGCACGTCGCCGACTTCCTTCATCGCGTGCTCGCTGACCCATCCGCGCTCGTCCTGCACGATCCAGAGCGCCGGCAGCAGTCCCGCCTGCCTGGTGGGATAGCGCGACAGGATGTCGTCGAGCTTGGCGCGCGGCGCCGATCCCGCCGTGAAGACCGGCACGTAGGGTTCGTCGTGGTGCCCGGGCATGGGCTGTGCGACCGCCCCGCCGGAAGCTGATGGTCCGTGGCTCATGCGTCCCCTCGCCCGTCTGTTGTCTCTCTGTTGTCTCTCTGTTGTCTCTCTGTTTTCCCTCTCACCTGTCAATCTCTCCCATGACGATGTCGATGGACGCGTTGATCGCGATCACGTCCGACAGCAGGTGTCCTTCGACCATCTTGGGAATCGCCGACAGGTTCACGAACGACGGGGGCCGGATGCGCCAGCGCACCGGCTTGGCGGTGCCGTCCGACACCATGTAGTAGCCCTTCTCCCCCTTCGGGGCCTCGACGGCCACGTACGACTCGCCAATGGCCGGACGCGGGCCTTCCATCACGTTCTTGAAGTGATGGATCATGCTCTCCATCTCGCTCGTCGCCTTGTGCTTGGGCGGCAGGATGACGCGCGGGTCGTCCACGTTCACCGGGCCGTCCGGGAGACGGGCGATGGCCTGCTCGATGATGCGCACCGACTGCCGCATCTCCTCCATGCGCACGAGGTAGCGGTCGTACACGTCGCCATGCACGCCCACCGGCACCTCGAAGTCGTATGTCTCGTAGTCGAGATACGGGAAGTCCTTGCGCACGTCGTAATCCACGCCCGAGGCGCGCAGCATCGGGCCCGAAAGGCCGTAGTTGAGCGCCTCCTCCGGGTTCATCACGCCCAAGCCCACCGTGCGGCCCACCCAGACCCCGTTGCGCGTCAGCATGCGGTCGCATTCGCTGAGCGTCTTGGGGAAGGTGCGCACGAAGGCCTTGAGGCCGTCGAGCCAGCCGTCCGGAATGTCGGCGGCCATGCCGCCAACGCGCGACGCGCTGGTCGTGAGACGCGCGCCCACCCACCCCTCGAACAGGTTGTAGATGTTCTCGCGCTCCTGGAACGACCACAGGAACGGCGTGAAGGCGCCGATGTCGATGCCGGTCGTCCCCATCCAGACCAGGTGCGACGCGATGCGCGACAGCTCCATGCCGATGACGCGCAGCACCGTGCAGCGCGGCGTGATCTCGATGCCGAACAGCTTCTCGGCGCCCATCGCAAAGGCGATGTTGTTGCCGACGCAGTTCAGGTAGTCGTCGCGATCGGTCCAGGGAATGATCTGGTTGTACTGGCGGTATTCGCCGATCTTCTCGAACCCGCAGTGCAGGTAGCCGATGTGCGGGATGCACCGCACCACGGTCTCGCCGTCGAGTTCGAGCACGAGGCGGAGCACGCCGTGCGTCGCCGGATGCTGCGGCCCGATGTTGATGAGCATGTGCTCACCCTCGAGATCCGGTTCGAGTGCGGGCGGCGCCTGGAGCGCGAGGCCGCCGGTGTCGCCGCTGACGAGCGGAATGCGCTGCGGCTTGCCGTCGGCGCCGAGGCCGGTGGTCGAGAGTTCGACTTCAATCGTGCGCTTGGTGGCCATCGCTATTCTCCCGTGGACTCGCCGCCCCTGATGCGGGCGCGCATGTCGAGCGGAAGTTCCTGGAAGGCGTCGGCGATGGAGAGTTCTTCCATCGAGTACCGGGCCTCGGGGTTGGCGGCGAGCGCCTGGCGGAGCTGCTCGGCGCGGCTGAGGCGCCCGCGTAGCGGGAAGTCCTTGCGGAGCGGGAAGCCTTCCGTGTACTGCTCCCAGAGCAGGATGCGCCGCAGGTCCGGGTGCCCCTCGAACACGATGCCGAACATGTCGTAGCACTCGCGCTCGAGCCAATCGGCGCCCTTGTAGACCGACCAGACCGACGCGATGGCGAGCGGCTGTCCCTTGGCGAGCGGCGCCTTGAGGCGCAGGAACCGGCGGTACTTGATCGAGCGCAGGTGCCAGATCACCTCGATCGGCAGGCCGCGGTCGCGGAACTCCACCGCCGTGACATCGGAGAGGTACTCGTAGCTCTGCGACGGGTCGTCGTGCAGCCAGCGCACGATGTCGAGGGCGCGGGCCGGGTCGATGGTGACGTTCGTCTCGCCCCACACGACGTCCACCCGCAGGATGGCGGCGCCGAACTGCGCCTTGAGCGCCTCGGCGGACGGGTTCGCCTCGCCGCCGCGGTGGGGCACGTTCTTTGGGCTCGCGGGCGTCGGCAGTCCCGGCGCCGACCCCGACTGGACCACCGTGAAGCCGCTCACTGTCCGCTCCGTGTCTGGGAGATGGAGTTCCCGAACTGCTCGGACAGCTTGTCGATGCGCGACGGCGGAATGTAGAGCTGGCTGGTGGGATCCGGTTCCATCTCGACGCGGGCCGCGCTGTCGGACATCCGGTCCTTCATCACCTTCTTCTGCAGCATCATGATGGCGTGGATCAGTGCCTCGGGGCGCGGCGGGCAGCCCGGCACGTAGACGTCGACGGGGATGATCGTGTCGATCCCCTGCACGACGGCGTAGTTGTCGAACATGCCGCCCGTGGAGGCGCAGGCGCCCATGGAAATGGCCCACTTGGGCTGCGGCATCTGCTGCCAGATGCGGCGCAGCACGGGGGCCAGCTTGAACGGAACGCGCCCCGCGCAGATCAGGACGTCAGCCTGGCGGGGCGAGTATCCCATGCGCTCCATGCCGAAGCGCGCGAGGTCGAACTTGGAGGCGGCAGTCGCCATGAACTCGATGGCGCAGCAGGCGGTGCCGAACGGCATGGGCCACAGCGAGTTGGCGCGTCCCCAGTTGACCAGGAAGTCGAGCCGGGTGGTGATCCACCCCTCGCTGTTCACCGGGTCTACCGAGACGACGCTGGGGGTGGGCGATTGGATCAATCCCATTGGAGGGCTCCCTTCTTCCAGACGTAGGCAAAGCCGGCGAAGAGGATGGCCATGAAGACCAGCATTTCGCCGAGCCCGAAGAACGAGATCTGTCCCGCGGGACAGGCGCCGCCGACGAGCGGCACCGCGCACGAGAGCTGGCGATAGTACGCCGCCCACGGAATCATGAACACGGTTTCGATGTCGAACACGATGAACAGCATCGCCACCATGTAGAACTTGATCGAGAACCGCTCGCGGGCGTCGCCCAGCGGCGGCATGCCCGATTCGTAGGGCTGCTGCTTCACCGGGGTCGGCCGAGTGCGCATCACGAGCTGCGACAGCCCGATGATGGCGACCGCCGTGAGGACGGCGATGCCGAGCAGGAAGAGGACGGGTATGTAGTTGCGATCCATGCCGGTTAGTCCCACTTCGTGAAAGATTTCACGAGCGCGATATCACTCGGAAAAGTAGATCCTGTGCGCGGAGAGTGTCAACGCATGGCTAATGATTGCGGATAAGGCATTACCCGAATAATTGTCAGGGAAATCGAGCGTTCGCGCCGCAGGGGTACGGGGAGCGCAACAACTCGGCGCGCCGCCTCGGCAGATGCTCCGGGCGGCGCGCCGAATTGGCGAGCAGATGGTGATCAGATCGGAACGATCGTCACCTGGCCGGTCGGTCAATCACCAGCGTTCGGTTCTCCTCGTCGGCGCTGATCGCCTTGTAGAACGACACGACATCGGGAAGTCGCGACGGCGGGAAGATCCCTCCTCCAGACTCCTCCCGTCGCGCGATGGTGAGCACCCGGCCCTCCTGTCGATACACCGTGGAATATCGACCGAACTCGGCCGAAACGACCACGTCGGCCGGTATACGAGCACGCCATCCGTCGGGCAGCGTCACCTGCATCGTGATCTCCCGAATCCCCGGCGGCCGCCCGATGAGCACTTCCTCGGCGTCGATCGAGGTTTTCCGAGCGGGAAGCCGTGCGAGCGCACTCGCCCGCTGCGAGCCGGGATACACGCCGAATGGGAAGTTGAGCAGGGCGAGCCCTCCCGCGTTCGACACGCCCCGCGCTCGCGAGAAATAGATGCGGTACCCGGGTTGGGCGGTGAGATCGCGACCGTCGAAGGCAACGATGCTGTCACCTTCCGCGCCTGGGAGAATTCCCAACAAGCCCCGCATCACGGTGGCCTTGCGCGCCGAGTCGAGCGGCAGGCTGAAGGCCATCCGGCGCGCTTCGAAGCCGTGGCCGAAGTTGCGTTCGTCGAAATAGCCGGTCATGAGCCCTGAATCCGACATCGTCGCGACGACCTGTACCTGGATGCGGCGCGAGCCAGCCGGTGCGCGCGGGAGCGTTACCTCCTCTCCCGTGCCATCGGCGCGGACGACGAGGGCAAAGCCGCCGTGCTCCGGCCACGGCAGCTCCCCATACGGCGTGTAGGATGAGGTGAGGTCGGTGAAGACATAGCCGTTCCGTTCGATGACCGCGGCGATGGCGTGATTGAACTGCTGAATCGATGGGTGCCCGCGCCGGAGCCCTGTCGCCGCGTTGCGAGTCAGCACGGGCACGGCGGGGATGCCAAGGTGCCGCAGCGCCGCCACGAACAGCGTCGTCTTGTCCTTGCAGTCGCCGACGCCCGTGCTCGCGATGGAGTCCGCGAACCGCGGCTGGTAGCTCCCCATGCCGAGCAGGATGGCCACATAGCGCACGTCCTGCGCCACCCAGCGGTGCACGGCGCGAATGGAGTCCTGTCGGGTGGTGGCCGTCGCCACGAGCTTCGCGACCTTGCCGGCCGCGTCCGCGCCAAGCGCGTACCGATCCCGGCTGAGCGCGCCATACCACGCGGCGATGTCCCGCCAGGCCGAGGGGAGCGAGAAGGCGATGCGCATCTGCGCCACGCTCGTGTCGGGCGCGAACGGCTCAGCGGTCACCTTCGGCGGGTCGGCGCGCAGCCACGCGTACGTCGCCCGTCCGTTCGTGACGGTTCGCACCGCGGCGAAATCCAGGTTCTGTTCGGTGATGGTCGGTCGCACGTCAGCGGGAACGTCCACCAGCAGGCGCGACCGCCGGACGCGGGAGCCGGGGGGATTGACATTCCATTCGACGAACCGGTCGCCCGGACGGTACGGCGTGAGATCCTCGATCGTGTAACTCAGGTCGACGATCGCGCCGATTTCCACGCCGGAGAGCGAGATGCGCACGTTGCGCGTGGTGACGTAGATCGGATTCGACATCGCCGCCGGCGGATCGGTCTCCTGCATGTGCGCGGGCTTGTCGCTGATTACCTCGCCAGAGGGACGCACGACACGCACCCAGTTCAGCGTGAAACGCTGGCGGTCCGGCTGGTAGCCGATGCTGCGCTCCGCAAATCCGTTCACCGCGGGCTGCTTGAGGACCTGGACGACCTGGCGGTAGGTGCGCGAACCGCTCCCGTCCCGCTCCACGCGCCGGACGGCATCGTCGAAGAGGTACAGGACCATGTCCTCGCCCGCCGCGGCGGGATCGATGGCCAGCCGGTACAGCGAGTCGCTGGCGACCGACGGATCGCCGGCGGGCGAGATGGCCGGTGCCTGCGCGCCGGCGCGCGGCGCAGCGACGGTGAGGACGGCGGCGAGAACGGCGAGTGTCGCGGTGGCGAACGGACGGGAGCGTCGCATGAGCGGAATGGTCAGGAGGACGTGACGCCTGCAGTATTACTCCACGAAACGATACCGCGACGCGCCAGTCGCCGCGAGTCGCCGACAACGCTCGGCACCCGCTCCGCGGCCCTCGCGCGCACCGTGCCTCGCCCTCGTGCCGCGGCCCTCGCGCCGGCCGCGGTCTCGCGTGCCCCCCTCTTCCTGCACCGCCGCGCGCAGGCGTAATTTCGCTTGAACCCCCAACCCCCGCGCGCAATGACCATCCAGAACGACGCCTGGATCACCGAGATGGCCGAGAAGCACGGCATGATCGAGCCTTTCGAGAACTCGCAGGTGCGCTCAGGCGTGATCTCGTACGGCGTCAGCGCCTACGGATACGACATGCGCGTGGCGCGCGAGTTCAAGATCTTCACCAATGTCCTGAACTCGATCGTGGACCCCAAGTTCTTCGACCCCAAGAGCTTCGTCGAATGGGAGGGCGATGTGTGCATCGTGCCACCCAACTCCTTCGCGCTGGCGCGCAGCGTCGAGTACTTCCGCATCCCGCGCGACGTCATGACCATCACGGTGGGCAAGAGCACGTACGCCCGCTGCGGAATCATCACCAACGTCACGCCCTTCGAGCCGGAGTGGGAAGGCTACGTCACACTGGAGATCAGCAATACGACGCCGCTGCCCGCGAAGATCTACGCCAACGAGGGCATCGCACAGGTGCTCTTCTTCAAGGGGAACGCGCCGCCGGTGACGAGCTACAAGGACAAGAAGGGGAAGTACCAGGGGCAGGTGGGCGTGACGCTGCCAAAGATCTAGCCGCTCCTGCCACCGCGACGGGCGAAGGGCGCGAAGGGGCACGAAGGGCTCGCTGTCGTGGCGGGCCCTTTCCACACCGAGGATCCCACATGCCGATGGTCGCTCGCTTACTCGTCGCTGCGCTCGTCCTCTCCCTCGCCGCGCGTGCGACGAGTGCACAATCCTCGCGCGCTGCGGACGAGGCGGCCGCCATCGCCGCCGCTGACTCCCTGCTCGCCGCACTGTCGCGCGACGACAAGGCGGGCATCGCCCGCTTCACCACCGATTCGGCCATCGTCGGCTACTCCGCGATGCGCGGCGGTGCGGAACGCGTGAGGGTGCACTCATGGGCCGAAGTCATCGCCCAGCCGTCCACCGTGCGCATCGTCGAACGCGGTTTCGACGCCACCGCCCGCGTGCAGGATCGCCTGGCCCACGTGTGGATGCCCTACGACATCTACATCGACGGCAAGTGGTCGCACTGCGGCATTGACGCGTTCACGCTGCTGAACGTCGCCGGACGGTGGAAGACGGTCGCGTTGTTCTACACCGTGGAGCAGCCGCCGGCGTGCAACCGCCATCCCTCGGGGCCGCCGACGCGCTGACGCCACGCCGACAACGCGAAATCACCAGCTCGTGCGTCGCCCCATCCAGACGATGGGCAGTCCGACAAAGAAGATATGGCCACAAAGCTGGATCATCCAACGGGTGGAAAGCGCCGGCGGGTTATGCGTCATTGCCGGTACCACGACGAGCGACATCACGCACCAGATGAACGGACCATAGAGCGCCGCCACCAGCGCCATGCCGCCGCCACGACTTACCAGCCGCCGCAGTGCGGCCGATTGCGTGTGGGCGACCAGGAAGACGAGCGACCACCCCAGCGCAACGCAGAAATGAACGCCGAGGCCCAGCAGCGCGGTGGTCGCACCCCCATCAAGCATCCGCGCGCCAAATGGCACCGCGGCGACTCCCTGCCAGAGCGCGGTGACGGAACGACCGTACCCCAGCGTGAGCGCGACGGCCCACAGCGCGTCAATTGCGCCAATGGTCAGGCCGGTGCGCGCCAGGCGCTCGGCGAATGACGCCGGTTCGGCCGCGGCGTTCGTCACACCGCCGGCATCCGCACGATCTTCCCCATGAACAGCACCGTCCCCGTCAGCCGCTCGCGCAGCACGAACAGGTACGGGCGGTCCACCCGCATCGTCGGATACGACGGCATCGACGTGACCCCGATACCCACGGTTGTCACCGCGGCGGCTTCAGTGCCTTCCTCGTTGATGTCCACGAACGTGTTCTGCTTCACGAACTCGATGAAGAGTTCGTTCCCCACCGGCGCGGCCGCCATCTGCGTGAAGTCGGCGCCGCCGGGCACGAAGGGCACGACCATGCCGAGGGCTTTCAGGTCGTCATTGAGGCGCCGCTCGTACTTGAGCGTCAGCCGCGGCAGGTAGAAGTAGACCTTCTGCGTGCGGAACGCGGACGTCAGTGCCTGCCACGACGCCGGCGTGAGCGACGCCGCCAGTGTCTCCACGTCGGTGCCCGCCTTGGGGAGCAGCACCGTCATGGAGAAGGCGGTGTTTCCGTACGGCAGGTCGGCGGCCTGATACGTCGCGGTCTCGACGTACGAGAGCGTATCCAGGCGATGCATCAGCTGCATCTGCTGCGACGGCCCCGACGTGGCGTAGAAGGGGGCGGGCGCCGTCTGCGCCGGATCAAACTTCAGGCGCCAGCTCCCCTTGAAGTAGATGGCGTTGATCAGGAACATCACCTGCTGGGCCGTGATGTCGTCGAGCACGGTCGGGATCTTCCCCGCCGTCGCGGTGTTGACCCAGCCGTTGATGGCCGCCAGCGATGCCGCGCGGTCATTGAAATTCAGGCCGCGCACGGTGGCGTCGAAGTACACCTTCGTCGTGTCGAAGAACGCCTGCCGAAAGGGGAACTCCTGCCGGTACCAGATGGAGTTCGCGATCCGCATCTGCACACCGGGGTCGAGCGAGGTGAGCAGCGCGACGAGCGACTTGTACCCGGCGTTGATCTCGGGGAGTGTCGCGCTGCCGAACTGGAGCGCCGCCCGCATCTGATCGGCCGTCTGGCCTGCCGCCCCGTTCAGCGTCATCCCCAGCGCGAACGACGCACTGAGTGGGGAGACGAAGACATTCGTGTCGCGCTGGGCCGCATTGATCCTGCCCCACAGCGCAAAGGCGAACGCGTTTGCGGCGTCCCGGACCTTGATCTCGTTGGCGGTGAGCGCTCGCGGCAACGCCGTCAGCGCCGTTGGCGGCGTGGAGGGATTGCCCTCCGTGGGTGTCGTGGCGCAGGCCGCCGCGGCAACGAGGGCCGCGGCGGCGGGAAGGTAGCGGAGCACCATGGCGATCTCTCTCGGATAGCACGTCATACTTGTGCTACCCCACAGTGTCACTTTTTGCCACTGCCCAGCCGTCGGTCGAGGAATTCGGCCGAGGCCTTGAAGGCCTCCACCCAGCGATCCCAGCGGAGGAAGCCGTGAATCTCGTCCGGGAAGACGAGCTGTTCCACCTCGACGTGGCGCTCCCGCAAGGCCTGGACAAGCGTCACCGTCTCCACAAAGCGCACGTTGCGGTCGTCGTCACCGTGGATGACCAGCACCGGTGAACGCCAGCCGTCCACGCTCGACATCGGAGACGCATTGAACGCCGCGCGCGTACGCTCCGGGTTTTCGAGCGGGTTGTAGGACGGCACGAACGTGGCAACCCCGACGTTCCAATCGTGCACGCCGTGGAAGTCCACGCCCGCCGCAAACAGGTCGGAGGCGCGTGACAGGCCCATCGCCGTGAGGTATCCGCCGTAGGAGCCGCCCCAGAGTGCGATGCGTTTGGGATCCACATCGGGACGCCCGGCGAGGTAGAGCCCCGCTGCCATCACGTCCTGGAATTCACTCCCCCCGGAGGCGCCGTAGTTGAGCGCCTCGCGGAACTCCATGCCATACCCGATTCCGCTGCGGTAGTTGATGGCCAGCACCACGTACCCCTTGCTCGCGAGGTGCTGGTTGAACGCGTAGGCGTTGGCATAGTAGCTGGAGTAGTTCCAGCCGAGGAGCATCTGGCGGCGCGAGCCGCCATGCATGAAGATCGCCGCAGGGCGCGCATCGCCGGGCTTGGCGCCGGGGGGCAGGAAGAGCTGCGCGTGGAACTTGAGACCGTCGGTGGACGTGATCACCACCGGCTGCGGATCCACCATCGCCCGCTCGGGGAAATCGGCGGGGATCGTTCCGGGTGCGAGTTCGCGCGGCGCGGCCGCCCCCACTTGGATGACGGCGTGGGCCGGCCGGCGCGTCCCTGACTTAAAGAAGGCGATGTTCCCGCCGTCACTCGTCACGACGGGCTGCCACTCGATGTCGGCGCCCGAGGTCACCGCGCGCGGCGGCCCCCCCGCGACGCTGACACGCCAGATGTCGCGACGGTCAATGTCGTCCTGGTTGGCGTTGTAGATCACCTCGCGCCGGTCGGGCGTGAAGGTGACGTACTCCACCTCGAAGGCGCCCGGCGTCAGCAGGACGGGCGACCCGCCGTTTGCCGGCACGGAATAGAGCGAGGTCCATCCCGTCTTCTCCCACGGAAACACCAGCCGGTCGCCGGCGGCCCATGTCAGCTGCGGTCCCACGATGTCGCGATAGACCGAGCCGCGCCCCGTGTCGGCGCGGAAAACGGTGCGTCCCTTCCCCGTGACCGCATCGGCGACGACGATCGACCACGGTTCGCCACGCCGCGCCGGCGTGAAGAGCATATGCCACGGCGCCGCGGGGGTGCGCCGGAACGCGACCTGCTTGCCATCGGTGGACCAGACCGGGTTCTCGTCGGAGTCGACGCTCGGCGCGAGCCAGAGCACGGACTTCGCGGCGAGGTCGAGAATGCCGATGAAGGCGTGCGTCCCGCGGTTGCTCGCGAAGAGCAACCGGCCCCCTTCCGGGGACCACGAGAGCGAGCCTATGCCGCCGCGCACGCTCGCCACCTGGGTCGCCGGCTTGCTCTCGTCCACCGGCGCCGTCCAGATGGCGCCACGCCGGACGAAGGCCATGGTGGCGCCGTCAGGCGACATCGCAACGCTGCTTGCGGCGCCCACCTTCGTCGGCTCGCCTCCTGCCACTTTCACGCGCCAGAGCGCCATCTCCGCGCCGGCCGGATCGCTCGTCGGATTCGGGTTCTCCCCCGCGCGGTTGGGGCCCTGTCCTCGCGTGAAAAAGATCGTGGAGGCGTCCTTGGACCAGACGAGCCCACCCAATTCCTGTCCGTCGGCCTGCGTGTAGGCGGTCAGCTTGTGGCCGCGGTACTCCGGCGGCGTCGCCACCCAGATGTTGCGCACGCCACGGTCATTCAGGACCCACGCCACCGCGCCGCCACTCGGGGCAGCGGTGAGCGCGCCCGGATACGGCGCGGACATCAACTGCTCGATGGAAATCTCGCGCTGCTGGGCGATCAGCGGGGAGGTGAACAGCGCCGCGGCGACCACGGCGAACGCGACACGGGAGGGCACACGCATGGCGACCATCTCCAGGCAGGGGGTTGGAACCGCGTCATAACGTAGCACACGGCTGCCGAGGCGTCAGCATGCGTGAACAACCACCACGAAGGAAGAAGAGCGCGCAGGGACGCGAAGAAGGGCTCACCGTTGCGGCGAGCCCCTTCGTGCCCCTGCGCGCCCTTCGTGCTTCGCGGTATCAGTTGCGGTTGCCGTTCCCAATCTCATTGCCCTGCACCACACCCCGCACCCTTCCCCTGCACCACACTCTGCACCCTTCCCCTTCCCTTGGAAGGGTTAGCCGCTCCCCAGCGTCACCTTCTCCGGCCTCTCGGTGATCGCCCCCCAGATGTAATCCCCGTTCATCCGCTTGATGAAATCGATGCTGATCCCCTTGGGGCAGGCCGCCATGCACTCGCCGAACAGCGTGCAGCCGCCGAAGCCCTCGAGGTCCATCTGCGCCACCATGCCCAGCGCACGGCGATAGCGCTCCGGCTGCCCCTGCGGCAGCAGCCCGAGATGGCTGATCTTCGCCGCGGTGAACAGCGAGACCGACGCATTCGGGCAGGCCGCCACGCAGGCGCCGCAGCCAATGCAGGCCGCCGCATCCATGGCCTCGTCCGCGTCCGGCTTGGCGATCGGCAGGGCGTTGGCATCCTGTGGCGACCCGGTGGCCACCGAAATGAAGCCCCCGGCCTGGATGATGCGATCGAGTGGCGAACGGTCCACGATGAGGTCGCGGATCACGGGGAACGCCTTGGCGCGCCACGGCTCCAGCGTGATCGAGTCGCCGTCCTTGAACGATCGCATGTGCAGCTGGCACGTCGTGGTCAGCTTGCTCGGCCCGTGCGCGACGCCGTTGATCATCATGCCGCACATGCCGCAGATCCCCTCGCGGCAGTCGTGATCGAAGGCGATGGGATCCTTGCCCTCGAGCGCGAGCTTGTCGTTGACCACGTCGAGCATCTCGAGGAACGAACTTTCCGGGCTGACGTCGGTGGCCGTGTACTCCTCGAACTTGCCGGGAGCCTTGGGGCCCGCCTGCCGCCATACCTTGAGCTTGATGGTCATGGTTCCAGACATTCGGTCACTCACTTGTAGCTGCGGGTGGCGAGATGCACGTTCTCGAACTCGAGCGGTTCCTTGTTGAGCACCGGCGCCGACGTGTCGCCGGTATACTCCCACGCCGCCACGTAACAGAAGGCGTCGTCGTTGCGCTTGGCCTCACCCGCTTCCTGGTATTCCTCGCGGAAATGGCCGCCGCACGATTCCTCGCGGTGCAGCGCGTCGAGGCACATCAGCTCGCCGAACTCCAGGAAGTCGGCCACGCGGCCGGCCTTCTCGAGCTGCTGGTTCAGCGTGTCGCCGCTCCCCGGCACGGTGAGGTTCTGCCAGAACTCCTCGCGCAGCGCGGGAATCCCGCGCAACGCCTGCGTGAGGCCGGCTTCGTTGCGGGCCATGCCGCAGTGCTCCCACATGATCTTGCCGAGCGCGCGGTGGAACGAGTCGGCGGTGCGCCTGCCGTTGATGCCGAGCAGGCGCGACGTGCGCTGCTCCACGGCCTCGACCGCGGCGCGGAACTCGGGGTGATCGGTGGTCACCTTCTCGAACTTGTTGCTCGCCAGGTAGTGCCCGATGGTGTACGGCAGCACGAAGTACCCGTCGGCCAGCCCCTGCATCAGCGCGCTCGCGCCGAGCCGATTGGCGCCGTGGTCGCTGAAGTTGGCCTCGCCGATGACGTGCAGCCCCGGGATGGTGCTCATCAGGTTGTAGTCCACCCACAGCCCGCCCATCGTGTAGTGCGAGGCCGGATAAATGCGCATCGGCACTTCATACGGATTCTCGTCCGTAATGCGCTGGTACATCTCGAACAGGTTGCCATACCGCTCCGCAATCTCCTTGGCGCCGAGCCGCTTGATGGAGTCGGCGAAATCAAGATAGACGCCCCGCCCGCCCGGCCCCACCCCGCGGCCGTCATCACAGGCCTCCTTGGCGGCGCGGCTCGAGATGTCGCGCGGCGCGAGGTTGCCGTAGCTCGGGTACTTGCGCTCGAGGTAGTAGTCGCGGTCCTCCTCGGGAATCTCGCTCGGCTTCTTGCCGACATCCTCGCGCTTCTTCGGCACCCAGACGCGACCGTCGTTGCGCAGCGACTCCGACATCAGCGTCAGCTTGCTCTGGTGCTCGCCCGCCACCGGAATGCAGGTCGGATGGATCTGGGTGTAGCACGGGTTGGCGAACGCCGCCCCCTTCTTGTAGGCGCGGTAGATCGCCGTCGCATTGCATCCCTGCGCGTTGGTGCTCAGGTAGAAGACGTTGCCGTAGCCGCCGGTACCGAGCACCACGGCGTCGGCCACATGCGCCTCCACCTTGCCGGTGATGAGGTCGCGCGTCACGATGCCGCGCGCCACGCCGTTGATGGTCACCAGTTCGAGCATCTCGTGGCGGTTGTACATCTGCACGCCGCCGCGCGCGATTTCCTTTTCGAGCGCCTGGTAGGCGCCGAGCAGCAGCTGCTGGCCGGTCTGGCCGCGGGCGTAGAAGGTGCGGCTCACCTGCGCGCCGCCGAACGAGCGATTCGCCAGCAGGCCGCCGTACTCGCGCGCAAACGGCACGCCCTGCGCCACGCACTGGTCGATGATGTCCACCGAGACCTGCGCCAAACGGTAGACATTGGCCTCGCGGGCGCGGAAGTCGCCGCCCTTCACCGTGTCGTAGAACAGCCGGTGGATGCTGTCGCCGTCGTTGCGGTAGTTCTTGGCGCCGTTGATGCCGCCCTGCGCGGCAATCGAGTGCGCCCGCCGCGGCGAGTCCTGGAAGGCGAAGCAGCTGACATTGTAGCCCAGTTCGCTCATCGACGCAGCCGCGCTGGCGCCGGCAAGGCCGCTGCCGACCACGATCACGTGGTATTTCCGCTTGTTCGCCGGGTTCACCAGCTTCATCTCGAAGCGGTGCTTGTCCCACTTCTCGGCGATGGGGCCGGACGGAATCCTGGAATCGAGTTTCATATTCGTCTCCGCCTCAACGCACGATGCCGAGGGCGACGCCCAGCGGCACGAGGCTGAAGCCCACGGTCACGAGGATGGCGATGATCACCGGGATCCGGCGCGCCAGCGGCTCGGCGGCGTTCTTGGCCACCCCCAGCGTCCGCAGCACTGCCCACGTGCCGTGGAGCAGGTGCAGCAGGAGGAAGAACATCGCCACGAGATAGAACACCACCCAGAACGGGCGCTCAAAGGCGAGCACCACATTGCCGTAAGCGGCGCCATGGGCGAACTCGGGGTGCAGCCACTTCCACCCGAGCGTGAACTGGCCAAGGTGAATGATGATGAAGACGAAGAGGAAGACGCCGCCCCAGCGCATCGTGCGCGAGGCGTACGTGCTCACCTGCGCCTCGCGCACGGCGTAGTCCACCGGGCGCGCGTCCCAGCTGCGGCGCGTCAGCTGCCAGGCGGCGAGGGCATGGAGGATCACGCTGACCAGCAACGTGACGCGCACCGCCCACGTGATTTCGATGATGTCTTCCTGGAGGAGCTTGGCGTACGCGTTGTAGCGCTCCATCCCCATGAAGATCTGCAGGTTGCCGGCCATGTGGCCGATGACGAAGCCGACGAGAATCAGCCCCGTCACGCCCATCACTGCCTTCTTGCCGACCGAGGAGTCCCAGAACTTGAGCATGTTCCCGAGGTTGGGAGCGAACACGGACGGTGCGTGGCGCGCGGCCGCGCGCCGTCCGCTGCTCGTGGACGTAGATACGACGCGGGGCCGGCGCTTCGCCGACCCCGCTCCACCCGTCTACAACTTCACGACGCTCATCGGCTCGCGCACCGCATCGGCGCTCTTGGCGAGAGCGGCCTTCTCGTCCGCCGTCAGCGCAATCTCGACGATCTGCTCCATGCCCTTCCGGCCGAGCTTCACGGGCACGCCGAGGAACAGCCCCGTCATGCCGTATTCCCCCTCGAGCCACGCCGAGCACGGAAGAATGCGCTTCTGGTCGTTGACGATCGCCTCGACCATCTGCACGGCGCCCGACGACGGTGCATAGTACGCCGAGCCGGTCTTGAGGAACTTCACGATCTCGGCGCCGCCGTTGCGCGCGCGGTCCACCAGCGGCGCCAGTTCCTCGGCGCTCAGGAATTGCGTGATCGGAATGCCGCTGATTGACGTGTAGCTGATGAGCGGCACCATCGTGTCGCCGTGCCCGCCAAGCACCATCGCCTGGATGTCGCGCACGGAGACGTCGAGTTTCTCGGCGATGAACGAGCGGAAGCGGGCGGTGTCCAGAATGCCGGCCATGCCGATGACGCGCTCGCGCGGGAACCCGCTGGCCTTCATCGCGACGTAGCACATCACGTCGAGCGGGTTCGAGACCACGATGATGATGGCGTTGGGCGACGTCTTGGCCACTTCGGCCGCGCACGGGCCGACGATGCCGGCGTTCGTATTCAGCAGGTCATCGCGGGACATGCCCGGCTTGCGCGGAATGCCGGCGGTGATGACGACGATGTCGGAACCGGCCGTCGCTTCGTAGCCGGTCGTGCCGGTGACGCGGGAGTCGAAGAGCTCGATGGGTGCCGATTCCCACTGGTCGAGTCCCTTCCCCTGCGGAATGCCGTCGGCGATGTCCACCATCACGACGGAACGGGCGAGTTCCTTCTCGGCGATGCGCTGGGCGGTCGTGGCGCCGACATTGCCGGCCCCGACCACGGTGATCTTGTTGACCATATGAGTGGCAGGAAGAGAGTACGCTGCGATGCTGCCGGAACGGCGCAAATTTACGGGTTGCGCAGGCAGATGTAAACGCGATTACACCCGCAATGCGCGCTCCATTTGCCCTACGACTGAAACTGAAAACCCTTACCCGCCCACCTCGCTCAACGCCTTGAGCCCACCGACGCGCAGTTTCAGGAGTTCGTGCTCGCGCGGCTTCTCGGCCAGCGCCTTCGCGAAGTATGGCGCGAGCGGCTCGCCGGCGCGCAGCGGCTCGCGCAGGTTGACCTCGTGGTCCCCGTACAGGCAGGTGCGCAAGCGCCCGTCGGCGGTGAGCCGCACGCGGTTGCACGTGTCGCAATACGTGTGGGACAGCGGCGTGATCACGCCGATCGTCCCCTGCGCGCCGGGAATCCGCTGATACGTGGCCGGACCGTTGCCGCGGGCAGGACCGTCCGCGCGCTCGAGCGCCCCGAAGCGTGCCGCAATGCGCGCGAGCACCTCATCGCTCGGCACCACGCGTGCGAACTCGGTGTCGGCGAGGTCGCCGACGGGCATGAGCTCGATGAACCGCACGTGCCAGGGATGGTCGACGGTCAGCGCCGCAAAATCCTCGACCTCATCGTCGTTCGCGCCGCGGATCACGACGACGTTGATCTTGACCGGATGCAGCCCCGCCGCACTCGCCGCCGTCGCCGCCACGATCGGATCGAAGGACAGGTTGCGCCTCGCGATCGCGGCAATGCGGTCCGCGCGCAGCGAATCGGAACTCATGTTGACGCGGTCCAGCCCGGCGTCGCGCAGCGCCTGCGCCATTTGCGGGAGCTTCACGCCATTGGTCGAGAGCGCGATGTCCTCGATGCCCGGCACCGCATGCAAGTCGCGCACGAGCGTCGGCAGGTCCGGGCGCACCGTCGGCTCCCCCCCCGTGATCCGCAGCCGTCGCAGCCCCAGCGGCGCGAGCTGCCGCACCACCTCGGTGATCTCCTCGTACGAGAGGATCTGCTGCTTGGGCAGCCACTCGAGGCCGCGCTCTGGCATGCAGTAGACGCACCGGAAGTTGCAGCGGTCGGTGACGGAGATGCGCAGGTACTCGATGCTGCGGCCGTATTGATCAAGCACCCGTCACCTCCGCGTCCACGCGGGCATCGGACGCTTCCTGCGCCCCATCACCCCGCACCACACCCTGCCTCCCCGCACCCTGCACTCCGTGTTCCACCCACTGCCGCGTGCCGTCGGTGTAGTGCTCGAGCTTCCAGATCGGAACGCGCTCCTTGAGCGCCTCAATGATCCAGCGAGTGGCGTCCATGGCATTGGCGCGGCGGGGATGCGCGACGGCGATGGCCACGCTGGCCTCGCCCAGGGCCAGATAGCCCGTGCGGTGTTCGATGACGACGTGCGCCGTGCCGAATCGCTCCGCCGCCTCCCGCGCGATCTCGGCCATCTCGCGCTCCGCCATCGGCGCGTACGCGTTGTACTCGATGCCGTCCACGGGTCGACCGTCGTTGGTGTCGCGCACGGTCCCCACGAAGAGCGACACCGCACCGTTGGCCGGCGACGCCACTTCCACGGCGATCGCGGCGATATCGATCGGCGTCCCCACCAGGCCCGTGCGCATCAGCCGCCCGCCACCGGAGGAATGAGCGCCACCTCATCGGCCGGAGCGACGCGAACGTCTGCTCCGGCATACCGGTGATTCACCGCCACCAGCGGTCGCGCCGGCAGGCGAACGGCCGGCACCGCGGTGCGCACGGCCTGCACGACGTCCGACACGCGGGCGTCGTTGGCGACGGAAACGCGCACGCTCGTGGCGCCGGCGGCGTCGGCATACGAGGCGAAGAGGAGGACGTCGACGTGCATCGTGTATAGCAAACTAATGCGAAGGCCCCGGGAGCGTGACGTGCCCCCGGAGCCCCGTTCGTACAACGGTGTATCCCGTTAGTCGTCCGCGAGTTCCGACTCTTCCACGCCGGCAACCATGGCGCGCAGTTCCTTGGAGGGCTTGAAGACCGGCACCGGACGTGCCGACACCTCCACCGGCGCGCCGGTGCGGGGATTTCGCGCCATGCGCGTCTTGCGCTGGCGGATTTTGAAGGTGCCGAACCCGCGCACTTCGATGTTGCGCTGCTCCTTGAGCGCGTCCTTGATGGCGTCAAGGAACGCGTCCACGACGCGGGCGCAGTCCTTCTTCGAAATCATCGGGCCGGAGGTCCGCTCAATCGCCTCGGTTACACGCTCGACGAGATCAGCTTTGGTCATTTCCTTCCTCGGAAGGGGCTCGAGAATGCCGTAACTGACGAAAACGTAGGATGTTACGCCAACCGTGTCAAGCACAACAAGGCCCGGCTCCCATTTTTCGAGGGAAACCGGGCCTCTCAGCTAACGCTAGCGCTGGATTCCGGTTACGCGCCGACCGCCTGCATGAACTCGTCGAACAGGGGGCGCGCGTCGTGCGGCCCCGGTGCCGCCTCGGGGTGGTACTGCACCGCGAAGATTGGCAACGACTTGTGCTTCAGTCCCTCAATTGTGCCGTCGTTCAGGTTCACATGCGTCACTTCGAGGTCCGGTGCACCGGGAATGCCGTCCACCCCGCCCTCGACCGCGAAGCCGTGGTTCTGCGACGTGATCAGCACGCGACCGGACGCAATGTCCTTCACGGGGTGATTCCCGCCGCGGTGCCCGTACGAGAGTTTCGTCGTGCGTCCACCAAAGGTGAGACCGAGCAGCTGGTGGCCAAGGCAGATGCCGAAGATCGGTATCTTGCGCTCCGCGAGCGACTTGATGACGGCGGGCGCGTACGCGACGGCCTCCGGGTCGCCCGGACCATTCGAGAGGAAGACCCCGGCGGGGTGCAGGGCCAGCACCTCCGCAGCGCTGGTCGTAGACGGAACGACCGTGACCCGGCATCCGCGCTGTTCGAAGAGGCGCAGGATGTTGCGCTTGATGCCATAATCGAAGGCGACGATGTGCGGAGAACCGGCCGCGCCGGCGCACCATTCATACGGCGCCTCGGTCGTCACGACGGAGGCCAGGTCGAGTCCGGCCATCGGCGGACAGGCGTCCAGCACGGCGAGTGCTTCCCTGCTTACCTCCGAGCCAGCAGCGATCACCCCGCGCAAGACTCCGACTGTCCTCAAGTGCCGTGTGAGGCGACGCGTGTCAACCTCAGTCAATATAGGCACTTGTGCATCTGTCAAGTAATCGTACAGACTGCCCGAAGAGCGCCAGTTCGAATGCGTCGCGGAGAGCTCCCGCACCACGATGCCGTTGATCTGCGGGCGCGCTGACTCGGGGTCTTCGAAGTTGATGCCGTAGTTCCCGATCATGGGGGCGGTCATCACCACGATCTGGCCGCGGAACGAGGGGTCGGTAAAGACCTCCTGGTAGCCGCTCATGTTCGTGGTGAACACCACCTCGGCCACGGACGGCGCCCCGATGGGCGCGGCGAGGCGGCCACGAAAAAGGGTCCCGTCCTCGAGGAGGAGGAACCCCGGCTTTTCGTCGAGGAGCGAGGTCACTGCGCCGTCAGGGCTGCTTCGCGGGAGTAGGCGTCGCCGGCGCTGGTGTCGCCGGCGCCGTCTGGAGCGGCACCACGGACTGGGCTGCGCCGCCCTGCGTAGCGGGCGCCGTGGGAGCGGCCGGCGGCGGAACCGCCACGGCCTTGTCCAGCACCGACGTGGGCGTGCGGCCGCGAGACGACGCCACCTGCAGCACGAAGGCGAGGAAGATGAAGATGCCGCCCGCCCACCAACTGGTCTTGGTCAGCAGGTTGCCGGCCTGGCGCGTGCCGAGCAGTGCGTCGGCCGAGGACGAAGCCCCGCCAAAGCTCGCAGCGAGCCCGCCGCCCTTCCCGCTCTGGAGCAGGATGGCCGCGACGAGCACGATGCTGTCAATTATCAGCAGGATGACGAGAAATCTGGTGAGCATCGAGGTCCCGGGGTGATTCCGTAGGTAAGCCTTGAATCCTAAGCAACTTACATGCCCAGATCAAGTGAGCACGATCGAAGCCCACCCTTCGGCGTCCAGACTCGCCCCTCCAACCAGCAGGCCATCCACCTCGGGCGCCGCCAGCAGCTCGGCCGCGTTGCCGCGGTTGACGGAGCCGCCGTAGAGGATCGGCACGGCGAGACTGCCGCTGTCGAGGATGCGTCGCAGTTCCTCGCCAATGGCCTGGTGCACTGCGCTCGCGTCGGCCGGCGTGGCCGTCTTGCCCGTGCCGATCGCCCAGACGGGTTCATACGCGATGATCGCGTTCCCCGCCTCGGCGCTCGTCACCGTGCGGAGCGCCGCGCGCAGCTGGCGCAAGACAACCTGCTCCGTCTGCCCCGCCTCGCGCTGGGCGAGCGTCTCGCCCACGCACACGATGGGCGTGAGGCCGGCGCGCGTGGCCGCGGCCACTTTCTTGCCCGCCTCCTCCTCCGTCTCGCCAAAGATGTGGCGGCGTTCGGAGTGTCCAACGAGCACGTACTTCGCACCCGACGCGCGCGCGATGGTGGCGGAGTTCTCGCCCGTGTACGCGCCCTTGTCTTCCCAGTAGATGTTCTGCACGCCGAGCTGGATGTCGGGCCGGTCCTTCAGCGCACCGACGACGGCGCCAAACGACAGCGCGGGCGGAAAGAAGATGACGCTGCGATCCTGCCGCTTGCCGAAGTGGGCAAGGAAGGTGCGCATGAACGCCGTCGCATCCGCCGGCGCATGGTTCATTTTCCAGTTCGCGGCAAAGATCGGTTGCTTCATCACTTGTCATCCAGGGCCGCGACGCCCGGCAGCACCTTGCCCTCGAGGAATTCGAGGGAAGCACCACCGCCCGTCGAGACGTGACTCATCTTCGCGGCGAGTCCCGCGCCCTCCACGGCCGCGGCCGAGTCGCCGCCGCCGACCACCGTGATGCACCCCTTGGCCGTGGCGTCGGCCATGGCGCGGGCCACGATGTTCGTGCCGTTGTCAAACGGCGGCGTCTCGAAGACGCCCATCGGGCCATTCCACACCACCGTCTTCGCGCTCAGGATGGCGCGCGCATACGACGCCGCGGTGTCGGGACCGATGTCCAGCATCGCCTCCGTCGCCGGGATCGCATCGCGCTTCACCGCGTGCGCCTTCGCCCCCTCGGTGATGGCCGGCGCAACCGTGGCGTCGTGTGGCAGGATGAGCACCGTGCCGGCGCGCTCCACCAGCGCCGCCGCCATCTCAACGCGGTCGGGTTCCACGAGCGACGTGCCGGTCTCGAAGCCCATCGCCTTGTAGAACGTGCAGGCCATCGCCCCGCCGACAAGCAGCGCGTCCACCTTGGGGAGGAGCGCCTCGATGACGTCGATCTTCCCCGAGATCTTTGAGCCGCCGAGGATGGCGACGAACGGGCGCTTCGGATGCTCGAGCGCGCCGCCGAGGTATTCGAGTTCCTTCTCCATCAACAATCCCGCGACCGCCGGACGCAGCAGCTTGGCCACGGCCTCGGTGCTGGAGTGCGCCCGATGCGCTGAACCGAACGCATCGTTCACGTAAAAGTCGCCGAGCTTCGCCATCGCCTCGGCGAGCGCGGCGTCGTTCTTCTCCTCGCCCTTCTCGAAGCGCGTGTTCTCGACGAGGAGGACCTCGCCGTCCTTGAGCGTGCGCGAGGCGGACTCGGCCTCCGCGCCGACCACGGTTGGGCAGAACGCCACCGGCTTGCCAAGCAATTCCTGCAGGCGCCTGGCCACGGGGGCGAGCGAGTACTTGGGATCCGGGCCGCCCTTGGGACGGCCGAGATGCGAACAGAGCACCACGCGGGCGCCGCCCGTGATGAGCAGTTGCAGCGTGGGAAGCGCGGCGCGAATGCGGGTATCGTCGGTGACGGTGCCGCCCTCGCCCAGCGGGACATTGAAGTCCACGCGGACGAGGGCGCGCCGCCCCTTCATCTCCGCCGGCGCCAGGGTGGCGACGGTACGCTTGTTCATGGTGTGGACCCTAGAGCCGAGCGCCGATGTACGTGATCAGGTCGACACAGCGCACCGAGTAGCCCCACTCATTGTCGTACCAGCCCGACAGCTTTACCATGGTGCCGTCAATGACGTTGGTGCACTTGGAGTCGATGATGCACGAGTGCGGATTGCCGACGTAGTCGATGGAGACGAGTTCCTCCTCGGTGTACTGGAGGATCCCCTTGAGCGCCCCCTCCGACGCGGCCTTGAAGGCGGCGTTCACCTCGGCGATCGTCGTCGGCTTCTCCACCTCGACCGTGAGCTCGGTGAGCGACACGTCGGGCGTGGGCACGCGCACCGAGAGGCCGTCGATCTTCCCCTTCAGCTCGGGGATGACGAGCGCGGTGGCCTTGGCGGCGCCCGTCGTCGTCGGAATGATGGACAGGGCCCCGGCGCGGGCGCGGCGCAGGTCCTTGTGCGGCAGGTCGAGGATATTCTGGTCGTTGGTGTACGAGTGGATCGTCACCATGGCGCCGTGCTTGAAGCCGAACGCATCGCGGATGGTCTTGACCATCGGGACGAGGCAGTTGGTCGTGCACGAGGCGTTGGACACAATGTGGTGCTTGGCATTGTCGTACTTCTCGTGGTTCACGCCCAGCACGACGGTCAGGTCCTCGTTCTTGGCGGGCGCCGAGATGATGACCTTCTTCGCACCGCCGACGATGTGCTTCCGCGCGTCCTCGGCATTGGTGAACTTGCCCGTGCTCTCGAGGACGATGTCCACGCCGAGGTCCTTCCACGGCAGGTTTGCGGGGTCCTTCTCCTTGAAGATGCGGACCGTGTCGCCGTTGATCGTAATCGACGTGTCGTCGTAGGTGACGGTGCCGTCGAACGCGCCGTGCACCGAGTCATGCTTGAAGAGGTGCGCCAGTGTCTTGGTGTCGGTGAGGTCATTCACCGCGACGAAGTCGATGGCGACGCCGCGCTCCTTGGCGGCGCGCACAACCTGGCGGCCGATGCGGCCGAATCCATTGATGCCAACCTTGATGGCCATCGTACAAGCTCCCGTAGGAATCAGGGGCGGTCGGCGTCACTGCGCGCCCGCCCGAAGGTCCAGTACCTGATGTCGGACGCCCCGCCGTCGAGCAGCGCGACGGCGCATGCGTTGAGCGTGGCGCCCGTAGTGAGTACGTCGTCCACCAGCACCAGTGTCCGGCCGCGGATCGCGACCCGGCGCTGCGCCGGCGCGGCGAACGCATCGTGAACGTTCGCCCGGCGCTCAGCGGGTGTCAATTGCGTCTGTGACTCCGTGGTGCGAACCCGCACGAGCACGTCATCCAGTACCGTGCCGCCGGTGCGGCGCGCAAGCGCCGCGGCCAGGTGCGCGCTCTGGTTGAAGCCGCGCTCGCGGAGTCGCGCGGCGGCGAGCGGAACGGGAACGAAGCACGGCGCGGCGATGCCGTCGAGCAGCCCGCCACCGCATCGCACCATGCGCTCCGCCATGCCGTCGGCCATCCCCCACCACCCCTGGTACTTGAGGGCGGCGAGCAACGGTGTGCTCTGCGCGTGCGGGACCCAGCACACGGACCTCGCGCGAGAGCAGCGTGGATCCAGCAGTCGGCAGACGGGACACTCGCCAAGATCTGTGGCCGCGGCGGATGGCTCGAGGTGCAACGGATGGCCGCAGCGCGCGCACCACGGCTTGGGGAGCATCGGCAGGCGGCTCCAGCAGGCGCCGCAGACGAGGCCGCGATCGCGCGAGCCCATGCCGGCGCTGCACACGAGGCAGGCGCGCGGCACGGCCAGCTCGAGCACGCCCTCAAGCGCACCGCCGAGCGCGCCACCGGGCGCACCGCCGAGTGCGCCGCCGAGCGCACCGCCGAGGGCGTCCCTGAACACGCCCTCGCGCGCCGACCGCGAGCCGCGGCTCAGCCGCGCAGGGAGGCCCACATCGCCTCACGGTTGGGTGCCTCGCCGAACCACCGCTCAAAGGCAAGGGCCCCCTGCCCGACGAGCATGCCCAAACCATCGGCAGCCGGCCGCCCGGCCGCACGCGCCGCGCGCACCCACGCCGTCTCGGCGCGCACATACGCCAGGTCGAAGACGCAGGCGCGTGGGGGAAGCAGGTGCACCGGCACCGGGAACTCATCGTCCGGCCCCAACCCCAGCGGGGTCGCGTTGACCACGAGGTCGGCCTCACCGACTGCCGCCTCGCGCGACGCCGCGGACCGCACGTTGCCGAAGCGCGTCGCGAGCCGCTCCGCCCGCTCCGCGTCGCGCGACCACAGTGAGACGCGGCACCCGGCCCACCGTTCGGCGGCCGCCGCCACGGCCGCCGCTCCGCCGCCGGCGCCAATCAGCGCCACGCGACGCCACACGCGCTGTGCGCCAAACGCACGCGCCACCGCCTCCTCGAAGCCGCCGACATCGGTGTTGTCACCAACCAGTTCGCCGTCCTCCGTCCAGAACGTATTCACGGCGCCCACGCGCTCGGCGATCGGCGTCAGGCGGCCGCACAGCGCGGCGAACGCCTCCTTGTGCGGCACGGTGACGTTGCCGCTCGCCGCGATCTCGCGCAGGCGCGCCGCCGCGTCCGCCAGTTTCGCGGGAGGAATGTCGAACGCCTCGTAGGTCAGCGGCAGTCCCGCGGCGCGAAGTGCGGCATTCTGAAAGGTCGGCGACAGCGAGTGCGCCACCGGGTGCCCGATCAGGACGAGCCGTCCAGGCAGCCGGCTCACGGATGCCCCGGCGTGGTCTGCTCGCCCGCAAGCCGGCCGATGACGCGCGGGATCTCGACATCCAGGTCGTCGGCCATGCGGCGATACGATTCGAGCGCCTCGCCGAATGGATCATGAATGGTTCGCCCGGTCGCGTAATTGGCCGCATAGTCGGTGAGGAGGAACACCTTGTCCTCACCGCCCAGCGCGCGCACCGCCGCCACGTGGTGCGCGGCCATGCCGAGGATCAGCGTGGCCTCCTCCACCAGCTCGCGCGTGAGGACGCGGGCCCGGTGCGTCGAGAGGTCCAGCTTCCGCTCGAGTCCAACCAGGATGGAAGCATCCGACGCCGGCGCGCCCTGCCACGCGCTCGTGCCGGCGCTCGAGACGATGAGGTCGAGTCCGCGCGCGGCGGCGAGCGCACGCGCCATCGCCTCCGCCAGTGGGCTGCGGCAGGTGTTGCCGGTGCAGACGAAGAGCAGGTGACGGCTCACTGATCACCCACCAGGTCGGGAACCACCGTGCGCAACTCCGCGGCGGAGAGCGCACCGGGGCGAATGACGCGCAGGTGCGGCCCCGTGCAATCCACCACGGTGGACGGTGGCGAGGGTTCGAGCCGGCCGCCGTCGAGCACCATCAGCATTCCCGATGCGACTTCCTGCGGGAAACTCGCAATCACCTCGCTCGCCGAGCGCGCTGCCGGCTGCCGCGGCCGGTTGGCGCTGGTGGAGGTCAACGGGTCGCCCAGCGACGCAATGAGACGCTGCAGCGCGGGATGCGACGTCCAGCGCACGGCGACGCCGCCTTCCGGACCGCGCAGGCGCGCCGGGACGCGCTTCTCCGCGCCGCGCAGCACCAGCGTGAGCGGGCCAGGCCAGAAACGCGCGGCGAGCATGGACGAGGCATTGGTCATCTGGAGCCCGAGGCGGCCGATCATCGCGCTGCTCGAGACGAGCAGCAGGAACGGCTTGCCGAGCGGACGGTTCTTCAGCCCGACGAGCATGCCCACGGCGTCGGTGTCAATGGCGCCGCCGAAGCCGTAGATGGTTTCGGTGGGATATGCGAGCAACCCCCCACCCTGCACGTGCGCGATGGCGCGCGGAATGGTGCCGTCGATCTCGGCGGGCGACCAGAACGGAATGGGGCGCAGGTCAGTCGGAGAGCCCATGAATGGCCTCCGCGCGACTGAAGTCCGCCGCCTCGGTCACCTTCATGGCGCGTTCGCTCCCGCGCACGACGACGACGGGCTCGCCAATCTGCTCCACCAGGGCGGCATCGTCCGTGGCGTCGTAGCCGCCATCCAGGGCCGCGCGGTGCGCGCGCAGCAGGACGTCGCGCGGGAAGCCCTGCGGCGTCTGGGCGCGCCAGAGTCCCTCGCGCGGCACGGTGCGCACGATGCGTCCGTCGGCATCCACGTCCTTGAGCGTGTCCACCACGGGGAGCGCCGCGATGGCCGACGTGCCGGCGCGCACCGCGTCGACCACGCGATCCACCACCGCCATGGGAACGAGCGGACGCGCCGCATCATGCACGAGGATGATGCGGCACGTCGACGGCAAGTCGGCGATGCCGTTGCGCACGCTCTCGGCGCGGGTGCGCCCGCCCACTGAGAGCAGCAACCGTTCGCTGTCGCTCTGGAAAATCCACGGCGGCGGGTCGCCCGCGTAGGCCTGGGGGACGACGCAGACGACCATCGCCACGTCGGCGCGCTCCTGGAAGAGCTGCAGCGAGTGCAGCAGCATCGGACGGCCGGCGATCCACTTGAACTGCTTGAGTTCGCCGTCGCCGGTGCGCGACGACGACCCGGCAGCCACGATCACCACGCCGACGTCGGCGGCACTCACCGGAACAACTCCCGCATCATGGCCGTGAGGTCGGCGACGCCGACCACGGTGAGCCCCTTCGGCGCCTTGCGCGGCTGGCCGCGCGTGGCGACGTATGCCGAGCGCATCCCCATCTTTGCGGCTTCGGCCAGCCGGCGTTCCACCTGCGACACCGGGCGGATTTCGCCGCCGAGGCCGAGTTCACCCACGAAGACGGCGTCGCGCGGCAGCGCGCGGTCATACACGGACGACGCAAGTGCGGCCGCAACGGCGAGATCGGCGGCCGGTTCACCAGCCTGCACGCCGCCGACGACATTCAGGAAGACGTCGAGCTGCGCAAAAGACAAACCGGCGCGCTTGTCGAGCACGGCGAGAAGGAGCGCGAGGCGTCGCCCGTCGAAGCCCGTGCACACGCGCTGCGGCGTGCCATAGCCCGCCTTGGCCGCCAGCGCCTGGATCTCGAGCAGCACCGGGCGCGACCCCTCGATGAGCGCCGTCACGGCGCTCCCCGAGCTGGTGCCGTCGGCGCGGTCGCCGAGGAAGAGCGCGCTCGGGTTCTCCACCGGGATCAACCCTTCGGTGGTCATCCGGAAGACGCCGATCTCGTCGGCGGACCCGAAGCGGTTCTTCGTGGCGCGCAGCACGCGGTAGTCCAGCGACTGCTCGCCCTCGAAGTAGAGCACCGTGTCCACGATGTGCTCGAGCGTCTTGGGCCCGGCAATGCCGCCGCCCTTGGTGACATGGCCGACGACGAAGACGGCGGTGCCGCTCTCCTTGGCGAAGCGCATCAGCCGGGCCGCGCACTCGCGCACCTGGCCGACGTTGCCCGGCGCCCCCTCGAGGTCGCCCGTGTACACCGTCTGGATGGAATCCACCATCATTACGGCGGGGCGGCGCTCGTGCGCCGTGGCGAGGATCGTCTCGAGGTTCGTCTCGCCGAGCAGCGCGACATCGAGCGATCCCCCGCCCAGCCGGTCGGCACGCAGCTTCACCTGCAGCGGCGACTCCTCGCCGCTCACGTAGAGCGCGCGGTGTCCCGCCGCCTCGAGGCGCGCGGCGACCTGCAGCAGAATGGTGGACTTGCCGATGCCCGGCTCGCCGCCAACCAGCACCATGGAGCCGGGCACCACGCCGCCGCCGAGCACGAAGTCGAACTCGGCGAGGTCGGTGCGGAAACGATGGCTCTCGGTGCCGACGATCTCGCGCAGGCGCGGCGTGGGGAGCACCGCGCCGCCGTCCGCGAAACCAGCAGAACCATTGGTGCGGCGCTCGCTGCGCTTCGACGCCGGCGGCGCGACGATCTCCTCGACGAGCGTGTTCCACGCCGCGCAGGCGTCGCACTTGCCCTGCCACTTGGCATGGTCGGCGCCGCACTCCGTGCAGCGATAGGTGGTCCGGACCTTGCCGGCCATCAGGCCACCGGGCGCGACGTGTAGCTCTCGAACCGCGTGAAGTGCTTGCGGAAATTCAGCCGCGCCATGCCCGTGGGGCCGTTGCGGTGCTTGGAGATGATGATCTCGGCGAGACCGTCGAGCGGAATGTTGGTGTCCTTCATCATCTTGGCCACACCCTGCTCGTCGTACGCGCCCTCGTAGTACTCGGGGCGGTAGATGAACATCACGACGTCCGCATCCTGCTCGATGGAGCCCGACTCACGGAGGTCGGAGAGCAGCGGGCGCTTGTCCGTGCGCTGCTCCACGCTGCGCGAGAGCTGCGACAGCGCGATGACGGGGACGTCGAGTTCCTTGGCCAGCATCTTGAGCGCGCGCGAGATCTGCGAGATTTCCTGCGTGCGGTTCTCGCTGTCGGGCGGCGGCGCGATGAGCTGCAGGTAGTCCACCACCACGAGGCCGATGTCGGAGGTCGCCTTGAGGCGCCGGGCGCGCGACCGGATGTCGTAGATGCTGAGGCCGGGCGAATCGTCCACCCAGATGGGCGCGTTGCCGAGGAAGCCGGCGGCGCGCGCCAGCTGGGCGTCATCGTCCTGCGTGAGCTTGCCACTGCGAATGCGCTGTGCGTCCACGCGACCCTCCGAAGCGAGCATACGGAGCAACAGCTGCTCTCTACTCATTTCGAGGGAGAAGACTGCCACCGGAACATTGCGGTCGATGGCCGCGTTTTGCGCAATGTTCAGCACCAGCGCCGTCTTGCCCATCGACGGGCGCGCGGCCACGACGATGAGGTCTGAGCGCTGGAAGCCGAGCGTCATCTTGTCGATGTCGGGGAAGCCGCTGGGGACGCCCGTGACGTCGCCACCCGCCGCGCGCAGCACATCGATGCGCTCCATCGCCTGCCAGAGCAGGTTCTTGATGCGCACGAAGCCCTCGGCGCCGCGCTCCTTGCCGACCTCCATGATCTTGTGCTCGGCAAGGTCCACGAGTTCGTGGGCGAGCTGCTGTCCCTCGTACGCCTCGGAGACAATGCCGGTGGCCACCTCGATGAGCCGGCGGCGCAGCGCCTTCTCGCGCACGATCTTGCAGTGGTGCTCGACATTGGCCGTGGTCGGCACGATGTCGATGAGCGTCGCCAGGTAGTCCTTGCCCCCCACCACGTCCAGCGAGCCGGTGCGATCGAGCTCGTTGGAGAGCGTGAGCGGATCAACCACCGAGTTGTCGCGGTGCAGCGCGAGCATCGCCTTGAAGATGCGCCGGTGCGGCTCGCGGTAGAACATCGTCTCGTCCACGAGTTCCGAGGCGCGCGACACCGCGTCGGCGTCGAGGAGCATGGCCGAGAGCACGGCCTGCTCCGCCTCCTCCGAGTACGGAGGACGCCGGTCCCTGAACGGGTCAGCCTTGGGCTGCGGAATCGAAAATTCGGCGGGCGAGCTGGACATCTTCCCAAGTCGGGCGCTTCCACGCGGGATTCCGCAGGAGAGCGGCAGGATGGTACGTGACGATCAGGGGGACACCGTGAAACCGGTGGACAAGGCCCCGTAACTTACCAATGGGCTGCGTGGTCTGCAGTAGTGTTTGCGACGCAAACGTGCCGAGCGCAAGGATCACCTTGGGCTGCAGCAGTTCGAGCTGGCGCATCAGGTACGGACTGCAGGCCTTGATCTCGTCCGGCGCCGGATTGCGGTTTCCGGGCGGGCGGTGCTTGAGGACATTGCAGATGAAGACGTCCTCGCGCTTGAGATGGATGGCCTCGAGGATCTTCGTCAGCAGGTCGCCGGCGCGGCCGACAAAGGGACGCCCCAGTTCGTCTTCCGTCTGCCCGGGGGCCTCGCCGACGCAGACGAAGCCGGCGTGCGGGTTACCTTCGCCCGGCACGGGGTTCTTTGCCGTCTGATGGAGCGTGCAGCCACGGCAGGCGGCAACGTGCTGCGCCACCTCGTCGAGCGAGTTGAGTGAGGCCAGCGGACCGGGGAGCAGGTCGCGCATGGCGGACCCGACGACAATGCCCGTGCCGGGAATCGGCGGCAACGCGCCAGAATCGGATGTCGCTGCGACCGCTGGCGTCGCCGTGGCGGCGGGCGGGGCGGCTGGCGTCGCCGCCGGCGCCTTGTTTGCCGACCGCGGCGCCTCGGCCCCGATGGACGCCAGCGCGTCGCGCCAATTCGTGGCGGTGGTCGGCGTGGCTTCGCGCGCCGAGGGCGACGAGTCCCCCGCGTGGGACAACGGTGCCGACCGCGCGGGCGGCCCGGACACGGATGCATCCCGCGCGCGCGACGGCTGCCTGTCGCCGATGAGGCGCAGCACGTCCTCCACGGGGAGCGAGTCCAGCACCAGTTCCGACTCTCCCATCTCGCGGCGCTGCTCGAGATACTGCCGCAGGCGCTCCCTAGCGTCCATGGAGCAGCCCGGCCACGCGGTCGAGGATTGCGTCGGCCACTTCGTCCTTGCCCTGCAGCGGCAGTTCCTCACGCGTGCCATCGCGCCCGAGCAGCGTCACGCGGTTGGTGTCGGAGCCGAAGCCGGCCCCCTCCTCCACGCGGTTCGCGACGACGAGGTCGAGGCCCTTCGACACGAGCTTCGACTTCGCGCCCGCTTCGAGCTGTTCCGTCTCGAGGGCAAACCCCACGACCACGCAGTCCGGCCGGCGCGCGTCGCGGGTGGAGGTCAGGATGTCGGTCGTGAACTCAAACACCAGGTTCGGCGCAGCCGCCCCCTTCTTGATCTTCTGCCCGGCCACCGCGCGCGCGCGGAAGTCGGCGGGGGCGGCAGCCATGATCAACACGTCTGCCATCGCGAGCGCGTCGCGCACGGCACCGGCCATCTGCTCAGTCGTCTCCACGGAGACGAGGCGCGGACCGGTTGGCGCTTCGACGGCGAGCGGCCCGGCCACCAGCGTCACGTTCGCCCCGCGCCGCCACGCCGCGGCGGCGAGCGCGACGCCCATCTTGCCGGTGGAGTGGTTGCTGAGATAGCGCACGGGATCGAGCGGCTCGCGCGTCGGGCCGGCCGAGACGACGATGCGCTTGCCCGCGAGCGGCGACGCGGGTTCGAGCAGCCGCGCGATGTGCGCCCGGATGGCGGAGGGCTCGGGCATGCGTCCGGGGCCGCTTCCCTCCTCGCGGCTGGCCAGCGGCCCCGTCTCCGGGTCGAGCACGTGATAGCCGATCTCGCGCAACCGCGTGACGTTCCGCTGCACCTGGACGTGCGCCCACATGCGGTCGTTCATCGCCGGCGCGATGAGCACCGGCACGTCGCCCGCCGCGAGGAGGGACGCGGCCAGCAGGTCGTCGGCGCGGCCGGCGGCGGCGCGGGCAATGAAGTCGGCAGTCGCCGGCGCCACCACGATCACGTGGGCAGCGCGCGGGAGCCGGATGTGGTCGAGGGCATGCCCCGCAGCCACGAGCTGGTCGTGCACGGGGCGGCCGGTGAGCGCCTCAAACGTGACCGCGCCCACGAACTCGCGCGCCGAGCGGGTGAGCACGACGTCGACCTCGGCGCCGGCGAGGGTCAGTTCCCGCGCCAGCGTCGCCGACTTGTAGGCCGCGATGCCCCCAGTGACGCCAAGGAGGACGCGCCGCCCGTCGAAGGGGCGCATCAGTCGCTCCGGCGGCGCCGTTACTCGGCGGTGCGGCGGCGCGGCACCACGCGGTACTCGATGCGCCCGTCCGTGAGCTCCTCGAGGGCGCGCGTGGTCAGCTTCTTCTCGCCCATCTTCGAGCCGCTGCGCGGAAACTCGTTGAGGACGCGGGCGTACTTCGCGGCCACGAGCACCGAGAGGTACTTGTTCGTCGCGTGCTCAGTGACTTCCGACGGGGTGAAAACTCGCATGTTCGCCTTCCGGGTTAGACGTAATTCGTGATTTCGTGCTCGAGCCGGGCAATCAGCCCGGCCACCTGCTCGTCCAGCTTCGGCGCCCGCTCGCGCCGCGTCATCTCGGCATCCACGATCGCCGACACGCGCGCCACCGCGGAGTCGAGATCGTCGTTCTCCACCACATAGTGGTACCGGCCGATCTCGTGCAACTCCCCCTGCGCGTTGCGCAGCCGGGTCAGCAGCACGTCACGGCTCTCGGTGCCCCGCCGCGTGAGGCGCTCCACCAGCACGTCGATGGAGGGCGGAATGATGAAGATGAGCACGGACTGCGGGAAGGCCCGCGCGAACTGCGCCGCCCCCTGCACATCAATGTCCATGATCACGTGCTTGCCGCCCGAAAGGACCTTCTGCACCTCGGTGCGGAGCGTGCCGTAGGCGTGGTCGTGCACCGTGGCGCTTTCCGCGAACTCGCCGGCGGCGCGCTTCCGTTCGAACGCGTCGGGCGTGAGGAAGTGGTAGTCCGCCCCGTCCACCTCGCCCGGGCGCGGCGGTCGCGTGGTGCACGACACCGAATAGCCGATGTCGCTGCGTTCCGCCATCAGCCGCCGGTAGATGGTGGTCTTGCCGGCGCCGGAGGGGGCCGAGAGCACGATGGGGAACGTGATCATTCGATGTTCTCCACCTGTTCGCGAATGCGCTCCAGTTCTTCCTTGATGGCGATGACGTCGCGCTGAATCTCGGCGTCGTTCGCCTTGCTCCCGGTGGTGTTGGCCTCGCGCAGCATCTCCTGCAGCAGGAAGCCGAGCCGCTTGCCCACCGCCTCACCCGCTCCGTCGCGCAGCGTCTCGCCGAACGCGGCAATATGCGTGCGGAACCGGTCGATCTCCTCACCCACATCGAGCCGGTCGGCGAGGATGGCGATCTCCTGCGCGATCCGCGCCTCGTCGAGCGCGACGCCGTTGGCCAGCTTCGCGACGTTTTCCAGCAGCCGGTCGCGCTGGGCAATGATCCGCTCGGGCGCACGGGCGGCGATGCGCGCCACCGCGGCGTCCACGACGGCGAGGCGCTCCAGGACGACCGTTGCGAGGCGGGCGCCTTCGCGCTCGCGCATCGTGGTCAGCGCGGTGGCCGCCTCGTCCACGATGGCGACGAGCGCGTCGGCGCCGTCGTCCGGCATCTCGTCATCGGCGCCGACACGCACGACGTCGGGCAGGCGCAGCACGGTGGCGACGTCCACATCGCCGCCGAGCGCATTGGCGTCGCGCAGCGCCTTGAGCTGCGAGGCATACGCGGCGAAGCGCGCCTCGTCGATGGCTGCTCCGAGCACCGCTGCCCGTTCCACGCGCGCCGACACGGTGACGTGCCCTCGCGCGATCCGCTTGCGCAACGCCTCGCGGACCTCACTCTCCCAGCGGCTGAGTGCCGACGGGAGCTTGAGGCTGGGGCTGAAGAAGCGGTGGTTGACGGTGCGAAGCTCGACGCTGATGCGGGCAGAGCCCACTACACCGTCGGCCGTACCGAACCCGGTCATGGAGCGAATCATATAGAACCGTGTAACTTATTGTAGCTCAGGGGCTTTGGCAAGGAGTCGGGGGTACTTGCGCTAGTTCCAGAAGTCCCACCGGAGCCCGTAGTACTGGAGGCGGCGTGGCATCAGGTAGCCCGGGGCCGTTTCGTAGGCCTTGCCCACCGTATTCTCGGCCTGGAAGAAGACCGTCCCGCTCTCGATCCGGATCTCCAGGCGGGCGCCGATAACATCAATGGGACCAGTGGTTTGCCCAACCTGACCGTTGGTGGTCGGGAAGAACATCGGCGTCCGGTGGTCGTATGTCCCCGCGGCCAGGACATGGAAATTGTTCCGGGGAAAACGACCCAGCCACGCGGTGCTGAGCCCCAACCGTCCGTGTACCTCCATCTGCGGCCGGTAGGCGCCAGAACCTTCCCATCGGACCCCGCTGACGTGGAACCCGATGGCCTTGTACACGGGGCCGCTTGCCTCGAAAACCACGCCCTTCACCTCCCCGCTGCCGACCCGGACAAGACCGCTGTCCAGCGCCACCGGCGGGGCGAGCGTCGTCAACCCTCGGCTGAGCACGCCGCCGGTGAGCGTATAGCCGAGCAGCGTGGTCGAGACATCGAGTCGCGACGCGGAGAACGATGGCCCGCCGGTCGCCGCCGATTTCGGGGCGTAGTTGCCGAATGCTCCCGAGACGACAAGCCACCGCCACGGTGCGACGCGCGCGGTGAGGTCGAGGCGACGCGTCGAGTCCGCGCCGCGCGTTTCGGCGTACGCCGCCAGCGAGACATAGCGCCAGTCGTATCCGAGCCGGAACGACGGCGACAGGTCGGTGCGCCCCTGCGAAGCCCGCAGCCTCGCGGTGGCGCTGGCGTTCACCCCCCAGCGCGAGGCGCCCGCGGAGAGCACGTACTGCGACCGCGAGGACGCGCTGTCCACCGTGTCCTTTGGCACGGCCGTCGGATCGGTCAACGTCGTCGTCTCGGAGACCTTGCTGTTCTCCGCCACCATCTGGGTCGCGGCGATGACCTGCACCCACGGGGCACCCTTCATGTCGGGATCGCCCCACGCGACGCGCGCGAACGCCGAGCCGATGGCGCCCTTGAATGCGGGGACGCCGTTGGCGTAGGTGAGCGCGGAATTGAGCGGCCAGCGAATCGCGGCGGCGCGATCGAGACTGGCGCGACGCCACGTGCCGTCCACGCTCCATCGCTTCCACGCCCAGCCGACGCGCCCGAACACCTGGAGCGAGGATCCATCACCCGCGGTGCGCGGCGAGGTCGTGCTGTACTGCTGCGCCGCTAACTGCACGGCGGCACCGTTGTGCAGGCGCTTGCCGAAGTAGCCGCGATACAGGTTGGTGTTCTCGCTCCCGGTGGTGATGTCGGTGCGCGTGAACGGCGTGGTGCGGTCCACGCGCCACGAGCGCAGGTGCACGCGCAACTCGCCGGGACCGCGCTCGATGCTCACCTCCTCGCACTGCCAGAGCGGAATCACGCTGAGGTCGAGCACCGCGCCATGGCGTGGGTCAATGGCGTCGAGTTCGACGCCGTCCTGGAAGACGCGCACCCGCCCCGCATCGCCGTTGTACGAGACGAACTGCGGCGCGGCAATCCAGTTGGCACGGAAGCCCGTGGCCCCCGGCACCTGCGCCACGAGGTCGGCCAGCGTCGCGGCCCCGGCGGCGCGCAGCGCCTCGCCGCTCCAGTGCCAGCGCCCGCCCTTCTCCACGGGCAGTTCGGCCCGCGCCAGTGGCGCCTTCACAGTATCCGCCGCCAGCCGCGCGCGACGCATCGCGGCGGAGTCCGCCTTCGTCGTGTCGCTGACCGCGCGCACGGCGCCTGCGGTCGTGTCCTTGGCCGCACGCGCGGCGCTGTCTTTCGGCGCAGCCGGCACGATCGCCGGCTTTGGCGCCGGGGCACTCGGCGTCGGCACCTGCGCGGTGAGCGCGGCGCCTCCCCACAGCATGAGGGCCGCCAGCAGGCGGCCCCTCACGAAACGGCCACCCGTCAGCGGGCCCTCCCTCGCGCAAACTCGACGAACGTTCGCACCGGCACTCCGGTGGGTCCCTTCGGAATCACCACGAGGTCGGTCTCGGAATAGGCGGTGCCGGCGATGTCGAGATGCACCCACGGCACGCCCGCCGGCACGAACTCGCGCAGGAAGAGCGCGGCGGTGATCGTCCCCGCCCCGCGGCCGCCGATGTTCTTGATGTCGGCGATGTCGCCCTTGATCATCTCGCGGTAGTCGTCCCACATCGGGAGCGGCCATCCTGGTTCGCCGCCGCGCTTCGCGGCCGCCAGCACCTCGTCCTGGAGCTTCTCGTCGTTGGTCATCACGCCGGTGGCGCTGTTCCCCAGCGCGATCACGCAGGCGCCGGTGAGCGTGGCGGCGTCAATGATGGCCGCCGGCTTGAAGCGGGCGCTGTACGCCAGCACATCGGCCAGCACCAGCCGCCCTTCCGCGTCGGTGTTGAGAATCTCGATCGTCTTGCCGTTCGACGCCGTGACGACGTCGCCGGGATTCATCGACGTTCCCGAGGGCATGTTGGTCGTGCTGCCGATCAGGCCGACGACGTTGACGCGCAGCTTCATGCGCGCGATCGCCTCGATGGCGCCGAGCACGCCGGCCGCGCCGGACATGTCGTACTTCATCATTTCCATCCCCTGCGCCGGCTTGATGGAAATGCCGCCCGAGTCGAAGCACAGTCCCTTGCCAACGAGCGCAATGGGCGCCGCGCCGCGGCGTCCGCCGCGATACTCGACGACTATCAGCTTGGGATCCTGCGGCGTCCCCGCCGCGACGGCGAGGAACGACTCCATCTTCAGGCGCTTGAGGTCGCGGCGGCCGAAGACGGTGACGCGCAATCCATGCCGTTTGCCAATGTCGCGCGCCGTGCGCGCCAGGTACTCTGGCGTGCAGACGTTGCCTGGCAGCTGCTGCAGCCTCCGCGCGAGATGCTGTCCCTCACCGAGCGCGACCCCCGCGGCCAGCGACGCCTTCGACCCGCGCGCATCGGCGGCAATGACAATTGCCTCGACGAGCGGCCGCGGCCGGTCCTTCGCCGGCGGCTGCGTCTTGTAGTCGGAAAATTCCCACGCGCCGCGGGACAATCCGAAGGCGGCGGCCTCGACGGTGTCGCCCGACAGCTGCGGCGCCCAGAACGCCATCTTGCGCACGCCGAGCGCGTTGCCCTTGCGCCCGGCGAGCGTCGCGGCGCGCGTCACCGCACTGTACGTGTCCTCCGACTCGCCGAGACCGACCAGCAGGACGCGTGCGGGCCCCGTTCCGGTGCCCACGACAAGCAGCGATTCGTCGCGAGCGCCCTTGAAATCGGCCTGACGGAGGGCGCGCGACAGGGCGCCGCCGTAGGCCGCGTCCAGCGGGGCGAGCACGCGGGGGAAAACGCCGCCGGAATGAAGGCCAACCGCAAGCAGCGGCGTGGCAACGCGCGACGGATCGCCGCCGCGAATGGTGATCGCGAGGGCCATCTCAGCCCCCCGTCATGCTGTGGTCCGACACCTGCACGCGTTCACCGCCGATGGGCATGGTGGAGCCGTTATACACTGGTATTCTCGATTGGTGCGGAAGGAGTGCACGGAAACTAGGAACCGCCGGCAGGCCGAGCAAGGCAAGCACACGCGAAACGATGACGCGCCGCGGGGACCGCGATCAACTCTGACGCGCCGGCGCGCCTAGGCGCCCAGCCAATTGTGCGCGCGGAACCACGCGACGCAGCGTTCATACTCGACGAGCACGTCGCCCAGCTGCGCGCTCGCGGCGTCGATCTCACCGCGTTTTGCCATCTGCTCCCCCGCGGCGCACATCTCCTCGAGGTGACGCGCGCCCAGTTGCCCGCAGCCTGAGCGGAGCGTATGGAAGGCGGTGGCTGCCCGCGCCGTGTCGCCGCTCGCCAGCCCCTCGCGCGCCGACGCGAGGCGCGTCGGCGCCGACCCGACGAAGAGCGCGACCACCTCGCGCATCGTCTGCTCGTCGAGCAGCTCGAGCAGGGCGTCGAAGTCGCGGGTCTGGACGGGTTGGGAGTCGTTCATCACGGGGCGTGAAGGGATCGGCCATCGACGGCCACGTTCGTGGCATTGCGTAACCTTATCTTCCAAGTCATGCCGAACGCCAGCCTCCCCTCGCCGGTCACGCGCATCGGCCGCGCGCTGCGGCTGCGCTGCCCCGCCTGCGGCGCGCGCGGCATCCTCGCGGGCTGGCTGCGCCTCGCCGAGTGCTGCCCACGCTGCGGGCTGCACCCGGATCGCGGCGAGCCCGACCACTTTCTCGGCGGCTATGTCGTCAACCTCGGCATCGCCGAATCGGTCGCCGCGATCCTCTGGGCGCTGCTGCTCGCGGTGACGTGGCCCGACTCCTCATGGGAGCTGATGCAGTGGGCGGGAGCCGTGCTCGTGGTGCTGATGCCCGTGCTGCTCTACCCCTTCACGCGCCTGTTCTTCCTCGCGGTCGACCTCATTGCGCAGCCGCACCGCCCCGGGGACTTCGGCAGCGAGGATCCGACGTACAAGTAATTCTGCCGTCTGCCGTCTGCCGCAACGACCCCTATTCCCACTCAATGGTCCCCGGCGGCTTCGTCGTCACGTCAAGCGCGAGGCCGCTCACGCCCGGGAGCGCGAGAATCTGCGCCATCAGTTCGTCGCGCAACGTCGGCGGCAGCGGCGCCGGCGTCGCCGTCATCGCACGCTCCGAGTGAATGGGGCGAATGATCACGAACTCACGCCCCGCTCCGTCCACCTCGAGCGGCACCAGCACCGTGGGACACTGCCAGATGTCGCCGTAGATCCCGTGTCGGCGCAGGCCCTCCATGACGAGGTGATCCGCCTCGCGGAGTAGGGCGAGCCGGTCCCTCGTCACGGTCGCCGCGAGCGGGCGCACCCGCACCGGGGCGCGCGGACCGAGGTTCCAGATACACCGGTTGATGCCTGGCACGCCCTTGAAGAGATGCCCCGCCGCCTCGACCAGCCGCTCCCACGGCGCGTTGCCCGAGATCAGCACGGGGTGTTCGTACGAGCGCAGGTCGGCCTTCACGCCCACGGACTTGATGGGCAGCGCCAGCGCCGCCACGCCGTATCGCGCCGCCACCTCGGCGACGGTCGGTTCGATCGTCTCGAAGCCGCTGCGCAGTTCCTCGCCGGTCGAGCAGAGCAGCCGCACGCCGAGCCCCGGGCCCGGGAACGGATGCCTCCAGATGAGGTCGTGCGGGATGCCGAGCTGCTCACCGAGCTCGCGCACCTCGACCTTGTACAGGTCGGCGAGCGGCTCCACGACGCGTCCCTGCGCCAGCATCTCCGCGATGATCGGCACGCGGTTGTGGTGCGTCTTGATGGTGTCGGCGCGCTTCGTGCCGCCGGTCTCGATGGTATCGGGGTAGATGGTCCCCTGGCCGAGCAGGTGACGCTCGATGCCGCGCGTGCGCGCCTCGCGCTCGAAGACGTCGATGAAGGTGTTGCCGATGATCCTGCGCTTCTGCTCCGGCTCGACGGCGCCGGCGAGCGCGGTCAAGAATGCGTCGGAGGCGTCCACGAAGTGCAGGTTGCGATCGAGCCCGAAGACGCGGAACGCCTCGAGCACATCGCGGCTCTCGTCCTTTCGCATCAGCCCGTTGTCGACGTGCAGCAGGTGCAGGCGCTCGGGCCCGATCGCCATGCCCAGCAGGACGGCGGCAACGGTGGAGTCCACCCCTCCCGACGCCAGCAGAAAGACGGACTGATCGCCGACCTGCGCGCGCACCTGCGCCACGCGCTCCTCGACGTACTTGTCCATCGTCCACGACGGCGTGCAGCCACAGACGCCGAGCACGAAGTTGGCGATCATCTCGTCGCCGTGCACCGTGTCGTCCACCTCGGGGTGGAACTGGAAGCCATACCGGCGCCGCGAGTCGGACGCGATGGCCGCGAAGCGGTGCGAGGCGCCTGCACCGCCCAGCGTGGTGAAGCCGATCTCCTCAAAACCCGGCCCGACGCTCGTGACCGAGTCGAAATGGCTCATGAAGACGCGCTCAACGCTCGAGAGTCCCTTGAACAGCGGCGAGTCGCCGACCATCTGCAGGTCGGCGGGGCCCCACTCGCTCGCGCCGTGCACCACGGTGCCACCGTAGTGCTTGGCGATCTCCTGGTGGCCGAAGCAGAAGCCGAGGATCGGAATGCCGAGGTCGTAAATGGCCTTGTTGTACGCGGAGTCCTCGCCGTGGGACGACAGGCTCGGGCTGCCGGAGAGGATGATCCCCTTGTAGCGATGGAACAACTCGGTGGGGTCCTCGGGCTGCCGGATTTCCGCGAGCACGCGCTGGCGGCGGATCTTCGTGGCGATGAGATGGGCGTACTGCCCTCCGAAATCGATGACGGCGATGGCGTCGTGTGTCATTTCACGGTCTGGTGGTTTTCGTCGCACGGCTGCACTGGCTACCGCGCCTTCAACGCAACTTCTGCCGACGGCCCGACACCTTGCGTGGTGAATACTGCCATGGTGACGCGCCCGGCGTGGAACGCGTCGAGGTCGAGACCGAGCAGTCGCGTCCATCCACCTGCTTGCGGCATGTCGGCGCCGAGCACCCGTCGGATCACGCGCGTCCCCGCTCCGTCGGTGCGGCGGATCACGACCGCCGTGACGTGCTTCCGTGCGGCCGGGGCCACGCGCACCACGTACGAGAGATCGCTGCTCATCGGCTCGAACATGAACTGGCCTTCCACGCCGTCGATCGCCGCCGTGAACTTCACCGGCTGCGGCGCACGCCCAGCAACCAGCGGCGGGGCAGCCGGGGGCGGACGCCTTCGCGCGCCCGACTGCTCGAACGCATACGCGTACGCCACGAGCCGCGCGTCGCTGAACGGCCGCCCGAGCAGCTCGAGACCCGTGGGCAGGCCGTCCCCAGTGAAACCGGCCGGCATGCTGATGGCGGGCAGTCCCGTTTGCGCCGAGAGCGCGCAGGTGCCCCCGAGTTGCGGATCGCCCGCAAGCACGGGCTTTCGCGCGCTGGTCGGATACGCAATCGCGTCGAGCTGGAGGCTGTCGAGCAAGGCAACGATGCGTGTACGAACCTCGGCCTGCTTGGCGAGGACTTTCCGGTGCGACTCGGTGTCGCGCGCACTCGCCGTATCGGCCATCCGGTGCCGCAGTTCGAGCGCCTTGTCGTACAACCCCTTGTCGATGATCTCCCGCAGCGACGTCACCGGCGCACCACCGGGGCGCGCGAAATAGTCCATCAGGTCGAACTTCGTCTCGAGGATGATGGCGCTGCTGCCGGCGATGAGGTCGTCGAAGCCGGGCATGTTGACCTCGACCACCTCGGCGCCAAGCGCCGACAGCGATCGGGCAGCCGCGCGAATCGTGTCGGCGACGTCGGCGTCCGCATTGCGGAAGTACGGCGCGAAGATGCCGATGCGGGCGCCGCGCAGCGCGTCCTTCCGCAGCGAGTCGACGAAATGCGGCCGCCCGCGGCCGGCAAGCCGCGTCGCCGGATCCTTCGCGTCCTCGCCGATCGTCGCGTCGAGCCCGATGGCGAGATCCATCGCCGTGCGCGCGAGCGGCCCCGGCACATCCTGCGTCATCGCGAGCGGCACGATGCCATCTCGGCTGAACAGCCCCATCGTCGGGCGCAGGCCAAAGAGTGAACCGAACGCCGACGGGATGCGGATGGAGCCGCAGGTATCGCTGCCCCACCCCAGCGCGCCGAAGGTCGCCGCGATGGCGGCGCCGGTGCCGCCGCTCGAGCCGCCGGGACAGCGCGACAGGTCGTATGGGTTGCGCGTCTGCCCGCCGAATGAGCTGATGTTCGTCACCCCCGCGGCCAGCTCGTGCATGTTCGCCTTGCCGAGGATGACCGCGCCTGCCTCGCGCAGCTTCCGGACGACGAACGCGTCTTCGACGGGCTGGTGATTGGCGAGCGCGAGTGAGCCGGCGCTCGTGGGCATGTCCTTCGTGTCGTAGTTGTCCTTGAGAATCACCGGGATGCCGTGCAACGGACCGCGTACCCGCCCCGCCTTGCGCTCGGCGTCGAGCGCGGCCGCCTGGGCGCGGGCGCGCGGATTGAGCCGGATCATCGCGTTGATCGCTGGCCCGGCGTGATCGTACGCGGCAATGCGGGCGAGGTAAGCGTCGACGAGTTGTGCCGCCGTCACCCGACCGCCAACCATGGCGCGCTGGAGGTCGGTGACGGAGGCCTCCGCGACCTCGAACGGAGCCGCGCCCGCGCCGCGTGGAGTTGCGTGCTGCGCGCCCTGCGCCTGCAAAATCGTGAAGGGGGCAGCCAGCAACCACGCGACGGATTTGAATCGATTCATGGATCCTCCCGGGCACCAGTATCCCGGGGCGAGGTCGCGAGCGCCAGTGCCCGGCGCGTGCGGTCCGCTTGCCGCTACCCCGCGAAACAGGCATGTTCGCCTCAACGCCATCAGGTGACCATGACCGACTCCGTACGGCCCTGCCCGTCTTGCGGTTCGACCGTCACCACGGGATCTCACGCCTGCCCGTCGTGCGGGGCGCTGGCGAGTCCGCAGGCCGCGCGGAGCACGGACGTCGAAGCCCTGGTGGCGCGCATCGAGCGGGCCGTCGGCGACCGCTACCGCATCGAGCGCGAATTGGGCCATGGCGGGATGGCCATGGTCTTCCTCGCCGAGGATCTGCGCCACCATCGCCAGGTGGCCATCAAGGTGCTGCGCCCCGAGCTCTCGCCGCTGCTCGGAGCTGAGCGCTTCCTGCGTGAGATCCAGATTGCGGCATCACTGCACCATCCCCACATCGTCCCGCTGCACGACTCGGGCGAGGCCGACGGGATGCTCTTCTTCGTCATGCCGTTCGTGGACGGCGCCTCCCTTCGGCAGCGGATCGCGCGTGAGGGCGGCCTGCCGGTCGAGGACGTCGTGGGCATCGCCCGCGAGGTGGCGGACGGCCTGTCCTATGCTCACGCGCTGGGCGTGGTGCACCGCGACATCAAGCCGGAGAACATCCTCCTCACGCAGGGGCATGCCGAGATCGCCGATTTCGGCATCGCCCGGGCACTCCACGCCTCGGGCGCCGGCGGCGTGCACACCACGGGAAGCATCTCCCTGGGCACGCCGCATTACATGAGTCCCGAGCAGCTGACGTCGGATCCGTCGCTCGATCACCGCACCGACATCTATTCGCTCGGGTGCACCATGTTCGAGATGCTCACCGGACGACCGCCCTTCTCCGGTCCAGGACCGGCGGCGATCGCCGCAAAGCACCTCAGCGAACCGGCCCCGGTGCCCAGCGCCGTGCGCGCCGGCGTTCCGGCTGAACTCGACGCGGTGGTCTTGCGCGCGATGGCGAAGGACCCGGCGGCCCGCTACGCCACCGCCGGCGAGATCGGCGCCGCGCTCGCACCGTTGGCCGCGTCCTCGTCCGGGCCAGTCGCGCCGCCTCGCTTCCCCCGGCGCCGGCGCACTGTCTTCGTTGCGACCACGGGGCTCCTCGCGGTGCTGGCCGCCGGAGCCGCGCTCATCACCCGGGATCGCGTGCCGCCACCGGCGCCGCCGGCGCCGGTCACGATGAACGTGGTGGTCATGCCATTCGAGGGTCGCAGCGACCAGTTGCGGCCGATTGCGGTGAAGCTCACGGAAGATCTCACGAACCGCCTCATAAGCGTGGCCACGCTTTCCGTGCCCGGCAGCGCGGCGGTGCGACCGTATCAGGGGGCCACGTTCGATTCGCTGCGGGCGCACTTCCACGCCGACCGCTTCGTCCTCGGTCGCGTCGAATCGAGCGCGCCGGACAGCATGCGCGTGACCATCGAGATGCTCGACGGACGCACCGGGCGTGGCCTGCCCGGCTCGAGCTTCGTCGTCTCACGGTCAGGGACCGGTCCAGACAGCGCGTCGGCGCGTCTCAGCCTGCTGGTCCGGCATGCCCTGTGGAATGACATCGAGCGCGCCCAGCGCAAGGCCCGCGTGCGCGACTCCACCGCGTGGCGACTCGTGGAACTCGCCAGGGACCTGTCCAGCAGCGGCCTCATGGCCGTCCAGGCGCGTCAGGACCGCGACGGCTTCCGGATGCTGGATGCGGCCGAACTCCGCCTCTCGCAAGCGAAGGCACGCGACGGGACCAGTGACCTCATTCCGGTGGAGCAGGCGCGCGTCGCCGAAATGCGTGCGTTCATCGCCGAGTACCTCCTGCAGCGCTTCCCCAACCCGCCGTCCGGCCTCAATCCCGCCGGCGCGGAGCGACGGCGGGCGCTGCGCCTGCTGGACCCGCTGATTGCCGCGCACGGCGGCCCAGCGGACGCCCTGGAGCTGCGCGGCCGCGTGCATCTCGGCCTTGCCCGCGAACTCCGATCCGACTCCCTGGTGGACCTCGCGATCGAGGATTTCAAGCGCTCGACGGAACTCGACCTGCATCGCGCCACTGCGTGGAAGGAGCTGGGCGCCGCGCTGAAGGAAGCCGGCCGCTTCCCGGAAGCCCTGCTGGCCGTCGATCGCGCGTTTCAGGAGGACGCGTTTCAGTTGCATCGCGTGGAGTTGTTGCGCATCCGCTTCGATGCGGCGCTCCGCGCGGAGGCATGGGAGCTTGCGGCGGAATCGTGTCGCGCGTGGCTGCGCGACGTTCCCATGATGTTTCGCACGTTCGACTGCGAAATCCAGCTGTGGAGCCGCCGGCGCAACGACGCCCCATCCGCCCGCCTTGCGCGACTGCGCGACGACTCGCTGCGCGCCGCGGGGGATTCGGTCGGCCTCACGGCCACGATGCGCGGTGTGTACGTCGCCAGCCTCATGGCGCGCGCGGGCCTCGGGCAGGAAGCGGACGCCCGCGTCCAGCGGCTCGTCCCCACCCTGTCCGCCGAATGGCGGTCGATCCTCACGCCTGAACTCGCCTACTACCGCCTGCTCCGCGGAGACTCCGACAGCGCCGCCGCGCTGATCGTCGCGGCGAACATGCACGACCCAACCATCAGGCGCGTGGTGCTGACGACGCCATGGCTGGCCCCCCTGCGGCTGGCGGTGCGCTAGGGACGCTTCACGATCGCCCAGTACTTCGCGAAGCTCAGCGTCTTGCGATTCTCCGCCATGAGCTTGGCCGCCTCGGCAAGAAAGACGGCGAGGCAGGCGATATGGCGCCGCTGGGTGGGCGATGCCAGCGCATCTGCCTTGTCGGCGGGCATGAGCGCCTTCTGCACCGCCTTGACCAGCGCCACGCGCTTGGCCTTGGCCAGCGGCTTCCTGAGTCCCCGCGTCGTGCCCTTCTTCTTGCCGGGCGCGGGCGCCTTCACCAGCAACTTCGGCGGAGACTCCATGCAGATGATGCCGTTCGCGGTGATGATGCAGACCGGACCGATCTCTTCCTCGGCGTTCACGGTTCCTCCGGGGTGCTCCAGCGTGAGGGGGCGCGCTTCATGGTTGAGGCCAGACAGGGGGCGCGGATCCTAGAGTCCGCCGACTCCAACGTGTCACCCTCGAGAACGCGGCGCAAACCGCCCAGGGCGGTTGCGAACTAGCCGACCATCGCCGGGATATCCACCAGGCGACAGCGGTGCCCCGTCGCCGCGAGGAAGCGCTCGATATCGTCATGCCGCACGGAGAGCGTGGCCGTGTTCACCAGCGGATGGCAGTGGATCGCGTCGGCCGCCCACAGATCGCGGTCGATGAACACGTCCACCGCGTGGCCGGGATCGTTCACGAGGGCAAGGAGGGAAACCGACCCGGGTGCGATGCCCAGGCAGCGCGTCAGGCGGTCGGCGGACCCGAAGCTCGGCCGCTCGAATCCGGTGCTCGCCGCAAGCGCGCGCAGGTCCACGGGCTTGCCGGCCGCCACCACCACCAGCGCCTGTCGCGTGCCCTTCTTGTCTCGCAGGAAGAGGTTCTTCGTCGCCGCCCCGGCCAGGGGCGGCACGAGGCGCTCCACCTCGTCGATCGTGAAGACCGGCGGATGCTCCACGCGTTCACAGACGATGCCGTGCGCGTCGAGGAATTCAACAAGATCCGCCATCCGCGCTCAGCGTCCCCCGGCGGGACCCGACGGCAGCCCACCCCGCTTCGGCGCCCGCCCCAGCGTGACGATCTCGGACTTCTTCGGCTGCGACCGCGCCCGCCGGCGGCGCACGAGGTACGCCAGCGCCGCGACCACCAGCGCCGCCACGATCACATCCTGCAGTCCAATCCCCGTCATGAGCCGTACCCCAACATGCGCCCGCCCTGATACACCGCGAACGATGCGAGCCAGGCCATCGCGTTCATCATCACCAGCATGGCGATGGGCCATCGCCACGAGTTGGTCTCGCGTCGCACGACCGCCAGCGTGGACATGCACTGGCAGGCCAGCACGTAGAAGACCATCAGGCTGATGCCGGTGAGCGGGGAGTACGCGAGCTTGCCTGTGCGCGTGTCCACCGCCTCGCGCAGGATCTTTCGCAGCGGCTGCACGTCGCTCTCGGCGCTGCCGAGGTTGAACACCGTCGCCATCGTCGAGACCATCACCTCGCGCGCGGCCAGCGACGTGATGAGCCCGATGCCGATGCGCCAGTCGAACCCGAGCGGTTCGATGGCCGGCTCGATGAGTCGGCCCGTGCGGCCCGCAAACGAATGCTCGAGCGCCGCCGACGCGATCTGGTTGTCGAGCGCCTGCAGCTGCACCGTGTCGCCCGTGGCCGCCACCTGCATGCGCCCGGCTTCCAGCGCGCGCACCGCCTCGCCGCCCTTCGGATACGAGGCGAGGAACCAGAGCACCACGGTGATGGCCAGGATCACCGTGCCGGCGTTGCGCGTGAACAGCAGGCTGCGCTCGCGCACGGTGATGAACACGGAGCGCCAGGCCGGCATGCGGTACGGCGGCAGTTCCATCACGTACAGCGGCAAGCCGCCCGCGAGCACCGTGCGCTTGAGCGCCCACGCCACCGCGACGGCGGCGAGGATGCCGAGGAAGTACATCGAGAACAGCGTGATCCCCGGCAGCGTGACGAATCCCACCCAGCGATTGGGCACGAACGCCCCGATGAGCAGCGCGTATACCGGCAGCCGCGCGCTGCACGACATGAACGGCGCAATCATGATCGTCGTGAACCGGTCGCGGCGGCTGTCGATGCTGCGCGTCGCCATGATCCCCGGAATCGCGCAGGCGAAGGACGAGAGCAGCGGAATGAACGAGCGCCCCGACAGTCCCACACGCGACATCACGCGGTCCATGATGAACGCCGCGCGCGCCATGTAGCCGCTGTCCTCCAGCACCGAGAGGAACAGGAAGAGGATGGCGATCTGCGGCACGAAGGTCAGCGTCGTGCCGACGCCGGCGACAATGCCGTCCACGACCAGCGACCGCAGGGGGCCCTCAGGCATCGCGTGCCCGATGACGTTGCCCACCGCGCGCATCCCCCAGTCGATGAGGTCCATCAGCGGCTGGGCCCACGCGAACACCGACTGGAAGACGGCCCCCATCAGCACGACGAAGATGACCGGCCCGAAGATGCGGTGCGTGAGCACGCGATCGATGGCCTCGCGTCGCGCGTCCTTGCGGTCACCGGCTGGCGCGTTGACGGCCTCCGTGACGAGCGCCGAAATCGCCTCGTAGCGTCCGGCCACGCCTCCCGACCGCCAGCCGGGCGAGAACTCGTCGAGGCGTCGCGCGAGGAGATGCGCGTCAGCCAGTGCTTCGGCCGAGACGTGCCGTGCGAGGGCGTCGTCCTCGCCGTCATCCAGCAGCATGGCCACCGCCACGTCGCGCCGCGCCCGGTCGGGAACGGACGGCAGCTGCGGCACGCGCTGCTCGAGCCGCTCAATGACGCGCTGCAGGTGCGGGGGCCACTCCCGGAAATGACGTGTGGACGGCTCGACGTCACGGGTCATCAGGTCGCGCAGGAGATCGAGCCCGGTCCCCTTGGCTGCCGAGATGCCGATGACCGGCACCCCCAGCTGCCGCTCCAGCGCCGCGATATCGATGCGCAGCCCCTGCTCGTCGGCCGCATCCATCATGTTCAGCGCAAGGAGGAGCGGCCGCCCCAGCTCGATCACCTGCAGCGCGAGATACAGGTGCCGGTCGAGATTGGTCGCGTCCACCACGAAGATGATCAGGTCGGGCGGCGGCGTGTCGGACTGCAAGCCGAGGAGCACGTCGCGCACCACCATTTCATCGGGCGACGCCGGCTGCAGGCTGTAGCTGCCGGGGAGATCGATCACTTCGGCACGCCGACCGTTGGGGAGGTCGCAGTAGCCCGTCTTCTTCTCGACCGTCACGCCGGGGTAGTTCGCGACCTTCTGCCGCAGTCCGGTCAGCGCGTTGAACAGCGTGGACTTCCCCGCGTTGGGGTTGCCCAGGATGGCGATGCGTCGCGGCGCGGCCTCAGGCGAGCGTGACATCGATGTGCCGGGCTTCCGACTTGCGCAGGGACAGGTGCACGCCGCGCAGCGCGATCTCGAGCGGGTCGCCGAGCGGCGCGCGGCGAATGACTTGCACCTCGGTGCCCGGCAGGACGCCCAGCTCCATGAGGCGCCGTGCAATGTTCGGCGGGCAATCCACGCTCACGATCACGGCGCGCTCGCCTGCGGCGAGCTGATCGAGCGTGGACGACGTCTGCTGCCCAACGGCACGACGCGTCATAGGGTCGGCAGCGCCCGGCCGAGCGGCGACTCGAGCGAGTCGCGCAGGCAGGTGGAACCGCAGGAATCGCAGGCGCCCGGCGCGTGGTCCTTGCACGAGCGCGGGCTGTTGTGGTACGCCTCGCGGAACTTGGCGGCCGCCGGATGACGCGAGCGCATGAAGGTGGTCAGGCGCAGCAGCTCGATGGAGACCTCGGGGCTGACCAGGTGTTCGATCATGCACGCGTCCTCGGTGGCGACGTCCTCGGGGATGCCGAGAATCTCGGTGAGGAACATGGCCAGCACGATGCGGCTCGACTCCGTGCGCGTGGCGAACCCGGCCCCCTCCTGCGTGAGCTCCACGCACCCGTAGCGCTCGTGGCGCACGAGGCCGCGCTTTTCGAGCGACCGCAGCATCGACGTGACACCGCTCTTCGAGACGCCCAGGTGCTCCGCGATGTCGCCCACGCGCGCGTGCCCCTTCTCCGTCTTCAGCAGCGCCACGGTCTGGAGATAGTGGGCCATGGAGTGCGAGACTTCCTTTTCGCTGTATCGCTTCCAGATTTCCATGGGAGTGCCTTGGGTGCGGTGGCCTCAAAAGTGTTAAGGTAGCTTAACAGTGTCAGCAGCGCGACGCAACGCGTCGACGCTCACTCGACGTGTCAGGCAGCAGCGGCCGCTTGCTGAGCGCCGCGTCGCGCGTGAACTTCTCGAGATGAAGATCTTCGTCGTCGACGACGACCCGTTCGCCCTGCGACTCGTGGCGCGACAGCTCGAGACGCTCGGGATGACCGACGTCCAGACGTTTGAGGCGGCCCACCAGCCGCTGGCGCTGCTCGGCATGGACCCGAGCGCGGCCGACGTGATCCTGCTCGACCTCGCGATGCCGGACATGGATGGCATGGAGTTCATCCAGCAGCTGGCTCGGCTGCATTACCCGGGAACGGTGATCTTCATCAGCGGCATGGATGACGGCATCCTGCAGCTGGCGCCGGTGCTTGCCCGCGGTCTCCACCTCCGTGTGGCGGGTGCGCTGCGGAAGCCCAGTACGCCGGAACACCTGCGCGAACTGCTGGCGACGATCGCGCCCAACTGAGGAGACGCCGCCGCGCGCCTGGCACGGTACGCATCGTCGAAAGAGGAAAGGCCGCTCAGTTGGCGGCCTTTCGCGCGATCCCCATCGTGATCCCGCATCGAAATCCGCACTCCCAATCCGAAATCCACATCCGGAATCAGCCGTATGCCCAGAGTGGGGATCGAACCCACATGAGGTTGCCCTCGCGGGATTTTGAGTCCCGTGCGTCTGCCAGTTCCGCCATCCGGGCGCGCGCCCGCGCCCTGCGGCACGGGAGCACAGCGGATAATAGCCACGCACGACACCCGTATCTACTGCGCCCGCCCGGGCGCCTGCACCCCGCCGGCGAGACGCTCCGCGCCCGATGATTGCACGAGCACCTTCCGCTAGATTACCGGCTTGGCTGCCAGCGCCTTTCGCCCCCCGCGCTGAATCTTGCACTCATTCAGAACGCGGGCTGCCCGACGGCCCAGCCAGAACCGAGGAGAAGCTCATGAAGACCGATACGTCGACCATCATCTGGACGAAGATCGACGAGGCGCCTGCGCTGGCGACCTACTCCCTCCTGCCGATCGTCCAGGCCTTCACCAAGGGCACTGGCATCTCCGTGGAAGAGCGGGACATCTCGCTCGCGGGGCGCATCATCGCGGCGTTTCCGGACTACCTGGCCGAAGCGCAGCGCATTCCCGACCACCTGACGCAGCTCGGCGAGCTGACGCAGGATCCCGCCGCCAACATCATCAAGCTGCCGAACGTCTCCGCGTCCATCCCGCAGCTCAAGGAAGCGATCAAGGAACTGCAGGCGCACGGCTACGCGATTCCAGACTACCCGGAAGCGCCCCGCGACGAAGCCGAGAAGGCGCTGCAGGCCCGCTTTGCCCGCGTACTCGGCAGCGCCGTCAATCCGGTGCTGCGCGAAGGGAACTCCGACCGGCGTTCGCCGCTCTCGGTGAAGCAGTTCTCCCGGAAGCACCCGCACAAACTGACCGCCTGGGCACCCGACTCGAAGGCCCACGTCGCGCACATGTCCGCCGACGACTTCTACGGCAGCGAATCGTCCGTGACGATTCCCGCGGCCGCCGACGTCCGCTACGAGTTCGTGGCGGCGGACGGTGCGGTGACCGTGCTCAAGAGCAAGATGGCGCTGCAGGCCGGCGAGATTCTCGACACCTCCGTGATGCGCGTCGCGGCGCTGCGCCGCTTCTTCGAGGAGCAGATCGCCGACGCGAAGCATCGCGGACTGCTCCTGTCGCTGCACCTCAAGGCGACCATGATGAAGGTGTCCGACCCGGTGATCTTCGGCCACGCCGTCTCCGTCTACTTCAAGGACGTCTTCGACACGCACGCGGCCACCTTTGCGCAGTTGGGCGTCAACCCGAGCTTCGGCCTCGGCGACGTGTACGCCAAGATCAGGGACCTGCCCGCCGACCAGCGCACGGCGATCGAAAACGACATCAAGGCCGTGTACGACTCGCGACCGCCGCTGGCGATGGTGGACTCGGACAAGGGCATCACCAACCTGCATGTGCCGAGCGACATCATCGTGGACGCGTCGATGCCGGTGGTGGTCCGCGATGCGGGCAAGATGTGGGGGCCCGACGGGAAGCTCCACGACACCAAGGCGATGATTCCGGATCGCTGCTACGCCACCATCTACCAGACCATCATCGAGGACTGCCAGCAGCACGGGGCGTTCGACCCGGCGACGATGGGCAGCGTGCCGAACGTCGGCCTGATGGCGCAGAAGGCGGAGGAGTACGGCTCGCACGACAAGACGTTCATCGCCGCCGGCGACGGCACGATCCGGGTGGTCCATGCGTCCACCGGCGAGACGCTGCTCGAACAGCGCGTGGCGGCGGGCGACATCTTCCGGTCGTGCCAGACCAAGGACATCGCGATTCGGGACTGGGTCAAGCTCGCGGTGCGCCGCGCCAGGGCGACCGGGGCGCCGGCGGTCTTCTGGCTCGATGCGAATCGCAGGCACGACGCGCAGGTGATTGCGAAGGTCGAGACGTACCTCAAGGACCACGACACGTCGGGGCTCGAGATTCGCATCCTGTCCCCGGTCGATGCCATGAAGTACTCGCTGGAGCGCATCCGCCAGGGCCTCGACACGATTTCGGTCACGGGCAACGCGCTGCGCGACTACCTGACCGACCTCTTCCCCATCCTCGAGATCGGCACCTCGGCCAAGATGCTCTCCGTCGTGCCGCTGCTTGCCGGCGGCGGGCTGTTCGAGACTGGCGCTGGCGGCTCGGCGCCCAAGCACGTGCAGCAGTTCCAGAAAGAGGGATACCTCCGCTGGGACTCGCTTGGCGAGTTCTCGGCCCTCGCCGCCTCGCTCGAACACGTCGGCGCCACTTTTGGCAACGCGTGCGCCGCGCTTCTGGCCGAGACTCTCGATACGGCGATCGGCAAGTTCCTCGACAACAACAAGTCGCCGGCGCGCCGCGTGGGCGAGATCGACAACCGCGGCAGCCATTTCTATCTCGCGCTGTACTGGGCGGAGGCGCTGGCGGCGCAATCGAAGGACGCGCAGCTGCAGCAGCGATTCGCGGCGGTCGCCAGGCAACTGGCGGAGCACGAGGAGACGATCAACACGGAGCTGCTCGCGGCGCAGGGAAAGCCCGTGGACATGGGCGGGTACTACCATCCGGACGTGGAGAAGACGTCGCGGGCCATGCGCCCCAGCCCAACGCTCAACGCCATCATCGACGCGCTGGTGTAACGCGTCGTCCGCTCAGACGCACGAATGTCGAAGGCCGCCCACGTCAGGCGGCCTTCGTCGTTGATGCGCCAATCGCGATCCTTGATCCTGCTCCTCAATTCACTGCGAATTCCACACGCTCAATCGGCATGGGTTACGGAATGAGATCATCGGGCGGCACCGCCGGCGCCGCATCGGGCGGCCGCACGCCCTGGCGAATCGCCGGGCGCTGACCGGCGCGCGGGCGCACTCCGGCGCCAGCGCCGGGCCCCATGCCCTGCCCCATTCCCGGGCCCATGCCAGGGCCCATACCGGGGCCCATGCCCGGTCCCATGCCCGGGCCCATGCCCGGACCCATGCCGGCTCCGGCGCCGGGGCCAGCCGCACCGCGACGTCCCGCCTGGGCGCGGAACTCATCGATGCGACGCCGCATCTGTTCCTGCATGCCGAGGTAGCGGGCGCGCTGCATCGGCGTGAGGTAGCCCGCAAGCTCCTTCTGTTCCTGTTCCACGAGCTCGAAGCGCTGGCGCTGGATCTGCATCATCCTGTCGAGCGCCCCCGAGACCTTGGCCTGGTTCGTGGTGTCGCCGGCGAGGATCAGGTCGCGCATGCTCATGCGCGCATCGCGCTCCTGCTCCACCAGCAACCGGCGTTTCTCCTCGAAGCGCTTGTTTGTGGCCTGCAGCTTCGTGAACTGGTCCTCCGACAGCTTCAGCTGGTTCTTGAGCTGTGTGGCGATCCGGTTGCGGATCTGCTGCTCCAGCTGCGCCCGATCCTGCGGCGCGCGCGCCTGCGCCCGCACGCCAGCCGGCGCCTGCGGCTGCGGCTGTGCGGGCGGATTCTGGGCGGCCGCCGCTGTGGCCACGAGGCCCAGCGCGAGTCCAACGCGAACGATGTGCTTCATAGGGTCTTGCCTCCTTCATTCAGGATGACAGGTGTCATCGACTCGGGATCCGTGCTGGGCAGCGTTCTGACCGAATCCATCTGCCCCAGGAGAGACTGCAGGTCATTCAACGACAGGTCCGACAAGCCGCCGCCGAACGTGATGCCACCCTCGGACGGCACCAATGCCGGCGACTGCGCCGGCTCCGCGCCGGCCACCACCGCCACATGGGACGAGTCGGCCACGCGCACTGCATCCGCGTCCGGCGTGCGACGCCAGACAATGCCGCCACCCACGACGAGCACCAACCCCGCCGCCGCGGCGTACTGCCAGACATGCCGGCTGACCCAGCGCCGCGGCATCACGCGCACCGCCGGCGGTGCCGTTGGCAGCGCGGCGGCGATCGCCGCCACGTTCATGCGCGGCACGCCCAGCGCGAGCGCCCCCTGCACACGAGCGAGCAGCGCCATCTCGGCGCGGCACGCAGCACAACCGGCGAGATGCTCTGCCACGCGCGCCGCGTCCTCGGCTCCCAGCACGCCGTGGGCGTACTCCGGAAGCAGGTCGCGCATCAGTCCGTTGGGACAGTCAGTCATCGCTCAGGAACTCCTTGATCGCTCGCATCGCATTGTGGTAGTGCACCCGGCACGCGCCTTCCGTGCTGTCCACCACCTTCGCGATCTCCGTGTAGGGCATCCCTTCGGTCACCCGCAGCGTGAACACCTCGCGCTGCAACGGGGACAACCGGTCTACCGCCTGCCGCACGCGGAGCAACGTTTCATCCGCCACCATGCCATCGAGGGCATTGAACTCCTGCACCGCGTGTCCTTCGTCCAGCTCCACCCGGCTCCTGCCGCGCCGCTCGGCGCGCTGCCGGTCGAGCACCAGCCGCTTCAGGATCGTGAACAGCCACGTCCGCAGGGAACTGTCGGCCCGGAAACTGCCAATCGAGTTGAATGCCCGAACGAACGTGTCCTGCACCAGCTCTTCCACCCCATCCCGTACACCCTGCGTGGATGCGAACCGGGCGAGCGCCTGGGCATGCCGTTCCACGATCTCAGTCGCCGCCCGCTGATCGCCCCGCTGCCAGCGGGCGATCAGCGCAACATCCACCAGGGCGTCACCTTCGCGGCTCGATTCACTCATGCGCTCACCATCTTGGACGCCATCCCCTGACGAGTGTTAAGGCCCGCTTGACGAAAGGGGGCGGGGAGCCCACCATCCGGTGCGGTCGGTGCCGGGAGCTGCCGGGGCTGCCCCCCCTGACCCTGGACCGCACCCTGTACCCTTCCCCTGCACCACACCCTGTACCCTTCCCCTGCACCACACCCTGTACCCTTCCCCTGCACCACACTCTGCACCCTGCAGCGCATTCAGACTGTGATTGAGATAATCGCCCATCGCGGCGCCTCCCGCGATCACCTCGAGAATACGCTCCCCGCCTTCCAGCGCGCCCTCGATCTCGGCGCCAACGGGGTTGAGCTCGACGTCCATTGCACCGCGGACGGGACGGTCCTCGTTCACCACGACGCGGTGCTGCGCGGAGAACCCACCGATCCGGCCCTCGCCGGTCGCCCCATCGCGGCCATGACGACCGCCGAGGCGGCGTCGTTTCGGCTCGGCGACGGCGGATCCGTCCCGTCCCTCGAGGACGTCGTGCAACTGCTGCGCGCCCGCGCCACACTGTACTGCGAGCTGAAAGGGGCCGGCACCGCCGAGCCCGCGCTCAAGGTGCTAAGACGGTATGGCGGCCCGTGCGCCGTGCACTCGTTCGATCATCGCATGGTCGCGGAGGCGGCCGCGTACGCGCCGGAGATTCCCCGCGGCGTGCTCGAGGTCAGCCGCCATGTGGACCCCGCCAGCGCCCCGGCGAGTGTGGACGCACGGGACCTATGGCAACTCGCGGAGTATGTGGACGAGCCCCTGGTGCGGGCCGTTCACGCCGCCGGCGGCCGCGTCATCGCCTGGACGGCCAACAGCCCTGACACCATCGAGCGCCTTGCCAGCTGCGGCGTAGATGCGCTCTGCACGGACGACGTGGCCGTGGCCCGGCAGGTGCTCGGCCTCTAGCTGCCTCCGCAGGTGCTCGGCCTCTAGCTGGCCCGGCAGGTGCGCGACCACCAGCTGGCTCGTCAGGTGCCCGGCCTCGAGCTGGCTCGTCAGCTGCCGGCCTCCGGCGGGACTCGTGCTTCCGGCGTCGCGCGGCTAGTTTGCCGGTCGACTCGACTGGAGATCACCCGCAATGAAGTCCGCCCCCTTGGCCCGCCTACTGGCACTGGCCCTTGCCGTCGCGCCGTGCGCGGCGAACGCCCAGGCCGCCGCGAACATCTCGGCCGACACGGCGCGCAAGACGCCGCCGCCAGGCGCTGGCGCCATCTCGCTCCCCAACGCCGACCCCTTCCCCAGCACGTATCGGGCGCGGGCGACGAGGCCGACGCTGATCCGCAACGTGAACATCTTCACGGCGGCTGGTCCGCTCATCCGCGGGGGCGCTATCCTGCTGCGCGAGGGCAAGGTCGTCGCGGTGGGGGCCACGGTGCCTGCGGCGCCTGACGCCGTTGTCATTGATGGTGGCGGGCGGTACGTCACGCCAGGCCTCATCGACACGCACACGCATCTCGGCGTCTATCCGGCCCCCGGCGGACCGGCGCACTCGGATGGGAACGAAGCGACCGCGCCAGTCACGGCGCACGTTTGGGCGGAGCATTCCGTCTGGCCGCAGGATCCGCAGTTCCCGCGCGACCTGGCCGGCGGCGTCACGACCGTGCAGGTGCTCCCCGGCTCCGCCAACCTGATCGGCGGACGCTCCGCGATCCTGAAGGTCGTCCCCTCGACCTCCGTGCAGGGCATGAAGTTCCCCGGCGCCAAGTACGGGCTGAAGATGGCCTGCGGCGAGAACCCCAAGCGCGTGTACGCCAACCGAGGCCCGGCCACCCGCATGGCCAACGTGGCGGGCTATCGCGCGGCGTGGATCCAGGCCGAGGCGTATCGGCGCAAGTGGGATGCGTGGAACGCCGATCCCAAGGGTGACCCGCCGACTCGTGACCTGGGCCTCGAGACGCTGGCCGAGGTGCTCCGCGGCAACATCCTGGTGCAGAACCATTGCTACCAGGCCGACGAGATGATGCAGATGATCGACATCGCGCACGAGTTCGGCTACAAGATCCGCTCATTCCACCATGGCGTCGAAGCGTACAAGATCGCCGGCAAGCTGGCGACGGAGGAGATCTCGGGGTCGCTCTGGTCGGACTGGGGCGGCTTCAAGATGGAATCGCTCGACGCCATCAAGGCGAACATCGCCATCGTGCACGCCGCCGGGGCGCGCGCCGTCCTGCACTCGGACGACGCGCTCGGCTCGCAGCGCCTCAACCAGGGGGCCGCCAAGGCCCTCGCGGCTGGACGCGCGGCCGGCATCGCGCTGACGGACGAGGACGCGATCACGTGGATCACGCGCAACCCGGCGTGGACCCTGGGACTCGACGACCGCATCGGCACGCTGGAGCCCGGAAAGAACGCCGATGTGGTGCTCTGGTCCGGCAATCCATTCTCGGTGTACACGCGCGCCGACATGGTGTGGATCGACGGCGCCGTCTACTACGACCGCAGTGACACCTCCCAACGCTGGCGCACCGACTTCGAACTCGGCTATGTGCCGGCCAACGACGGGAGGACCCGCTGATGCGCGCCCGCATGCACCCAGCCGCGCTCGCGGCACTGCTCGCCCTCCCTCTCGCTGCGCAGGGCCAGATCATCGCCGTCACCGGTGGCACCGTTCATCCGGTGAGCGGCCCGAAGATCGAGCGCGGCACGGTACTCATTCGCGATGGCAAGATCGCCGAGGTTGGCGCCAACATCGCCGTGCCCGCGGGGGCGCGCGTCATTGACGCCACCGGCAAGGTCGTCACGCCGGGGCTCATCAACGCCAACACCCAGCTTGGCCTCGCCGAAGGCGGCGGACCACAGTTCAGCGGCGGCTACAACGACACGCGCGCCAAGGGGACGCGTGGCGTGGCCGCATCCTTCCGGGCGTGGGAAGGATTCAACCCCGCCTCCGCTTTCATCACGCCGGCGCGCCAGGGCGGCGTGACGACGGTCATGATTGCGCCCAGCGGCGGAATGATCGGCGGCCAGTCCGCCCTGCTCAGCCTCGGGGGCGATCGCCTCGAGGACATGCTCGTGCAGCGCGCGCGCGGCGGACCCGCGGTGGCGATGTCGGCGTCGTTCAGCCCGGGCGCCGCTGACGCGGCGTCGCGCGGCGAGTTGCTGGGCCGCCTGCGCGAGGTGCTGCAGGACGCCAGGGCGTACGGTGCGAACCGCGCGGCCTTTGAGCGCAACGCCACGCGCAGCTTTGCCGCGCCGCGCGCCGACCTCGAGGCGCTGCAGGCGGTCGTGGACACGACCCTCCCGCTCGTGGTGGAAGTGGACCGCGCCGCCGACATCCGCGCCGTGCTCGACCTCAAGCGACGCGACAAGCTGCCGCTCAGGCTGATCCTGCTCGGCGCCGCCGAAGGGTGGCAGGTCGCCGCCGACATTGCGGCCGCCAAGGTGCCGGTGATGGTTGGAGCGATGAGCAACATCCCGGGAAGCTTTGACGTCCTCGGGGCGCGGCAGGAGAACGCGGCACTGCTGCGCGCGGCGGGCATCCCCGTGGTGCTGATCAGCAACGGCAGCGACGACGCGCAGAACTTCAACGTGCAGAACATCCGCTACGAGGCCGGCAACGCCGTGGCCTATGGCATGTCGTGGGACGACGCGCTGCGCGCCGTGACGCTCGCGCCCGCCGAAGCGTTTGGCGTGGCGGACCGGATCGGCTCCCTGCGCCCGGGCCGCGATGCGAACATCGTGATCTGGGATGGCGATCCGTTTGAGTTCGCAACGAAGGCAGAGACCGTGCTGATTCGCGGGGCCGTGCAGACGGGCGCGTCGCGGCAGGATGAACTGACCCGCCGATACGCGCCCGCGAAAGGTCGGCCCTAGAAGGGGCGGACCTGACCGCCGGGACTAGAGGGGATTGCCTGCCGCGCCATCCGGACCGCTCGGCGGCGCCTGCTCTCCAGCCGTCGGCGCAGCCGCCGGAGTGTCGCCAGCGGGCGGCGCCTCGGCGGCTGGTTCGTTCTCGCGCACCTTCGTCAGCTCGGCATCGAGGCGCGACGCCTCGGCTTCGTGCTCCTTGAGGGTGGCCGACAGACGGTCCCACGCGGCGGCGTCGAGTTCCTCGCCTTTTGCCTTGGCGCGGTACACGGCATAGCCAAGGGCCTGGGCCGCCTTGTCCGCGAGCTGGCGCACGCGGAAGATCTCGAGGCGCAGCCGCCCTTCGTCAATGGCGTCCTGCGCGGCGCGTCCCGCCCGGTTCAGCTCCACCTGCAGTTTGTCCAAGAAACTCATACATCCTCCCGGCGTGGGCCGTATCTGCAAACCCTACGTCCCGGGACGCCGGGATGTTTCCGCGTTGCGTCCCGACGCGACGCCCGCAGTCCACGTCGCGCCGTCGCTGCGGGCGGGTGTCGGGAGTAAGTTTGAGCATGCGGAATGATTTCGACCGCGGGGTCCGGTCGGCGCAGCTTGGCATGATCACGAATGCCATCCTGGCGCTCGTCAAGCTGCTGGCCGGTGTGTTCGGGCATTCGTACGCGCTGATTGCCGACGCGGTGGAGTCGTCGGCCGACATCTTCTCGTCGCTCATCGTCTGGGGCGGCCTGCGCATCGCGAGTCGCGACCCGGACGACGACTATCCGTTCGGCTACGGCAAGGCGGAGACGGTGGCCAGCTTCACCGTGGCGCTCATGCTGCTGGGTGCGGCGGTGGGGATCGCGGTCGAGGCGATCCGCGAGATCATCACGCCGCACCACAGTCCCGCCCCGTGGACGCTGATCGTGCTCGTGTCGGTCGTGATCGTGAAGGGGCTGCTCGCCCGCAAGGTTGGCGCGGTCGGCGAGGCCGTGGGAAGCTCCGCCGTGAAGGCGGACGCCTGGCACCACATGTCGGACGCGATCACCAGCGCCGCGGCGTTCGTCGGCATCAGCATCGCGGTCTGGAAGGGGCCGGGCTGGGAAGCGGCGGACGACTGGGCGGCGCTGGTCGCCTCGGTCGTGATCTGCTACAACGGCATTGCGATGCTGCGCACGTCGCTGCGCGATCTGATGGACCGGCATCCGGGTGAGGACATCACCACCCCGGTGCGGCGCGTGGCCGAGAACGTGCCGGGCGTCGCGGCGATCGAGAAGCTGCTGGTGCGGCGCTCGGGGATTTCATTCCACGTGGAGATTCACGTGCAGGCCGACCCAGCCATGACCCTCGCCGATTCGCACGCGCTGGGCGGAATCGTGAAGAGCATGATTCGCGAGGCGCAGCCCCGCGTGCGCGGAGTGTTGGTGCATATGGAGCCGTATGAAGGTCGACGGTAGAGGGTCGATGGTAGATACCGCACCGACGTGGGGCGGGCCGCCTGCATCTACCGTCTAGCGTCGACCATCTACCATCCCTGTCCGCGCAAAGAAAACGGCCCGCCGTGCTCGGCGGGCCGTTCGAACATCCGGGGCAACGCTTACGCTGCCGACTCCGCTGCCGGCGCCGGATAGACCGACACCTTGTAGCGGCGCTTGCTCTTGTGCTCGAACTTCACCACGCCGTCGATGAGGGCGTAGATGGTGTAGTCCGTGCCGAGCCCGACGTTGTTGCCGGGATGCCACTTGGTGCCGCACTGGCGGAGGATGATGTTGCCCGCCACCACCTGCTCGCCGCCGTACTTCTTGATGCCGCGCATCTTCGGATTCGAATCGCGGCCGTTGCGGGAGGAGCCAACGCCTTTCTTATGAGCCATATGATCCTCTCGAGAAGCGGCTCACCCGAGGGTGATGTCGCGAACCTTGATTTCGGTGAAGCCCTGCCGATGCCCCTGCTTGCGCGCGTAGTTCTTGCGGCGGCGGAACTTGAAGACGACGATCTTGTCGCCCCGGCCCTGCTTCGTGATGTCGGCCGTGACCTTGGCACCCGTCAGGGTGGGCACGCCGGCGCGGACGGAGCTGCCGTCGGAACCGAGCAGCACCTCGTTGAACTCGACGTGCGTGCCCACATCGCCCGGAAGCGACGGAATGCGCAGCGACTTGCCCGGCTCGACGCGATACTGCTTGCCGCCGGTGCGGATGATTGCGTAGGACATGGAAAGGCTCAGAAAAACTGGAGAAGCGAACGAGCCTAAAATGATATTGGCTTTGAGGTTGTGGGTCAAGGGGGTGATGACGGAATTCCCCTACAATCGCACCCGCTTGCTACCTCGATCGGGGCTGCCTCAGCACGAAGCTGGTCACATTGGCCACGTCCTGGTCCGTGAGCAGGCTGCGCCGCCCGTCATCGGACATGTGACCGCGCAGGAAGCCGGCAAAGGTCGGCCAATGGGCCAGTTCCGATGCGGTCGTGAAGCTCCGGCGCCCCCAGATGGGACCGCCCGCAGGCGTTCCCTGGCCGTTGGCGCCGTGGCAGTCCACGCAACGCGCCTTCCATACCTTGGCCCCCTCCGTGGCGTCCCCGGCGCGGACTCTCACGGTGTCATCGCCCTGCCCCTCGACCTGTCCGCCCAGCCGCACCCCGCGCGAGAGGAACGCGATGTACGCGACCAGGGCCTCCATCTGCGGGTGGTCGGGACGCAGCGCGGCGGCGCGCAGGTTCCGCCGCAGGCAGACATTCACCCGTTCATGCACCGTCTGCACGCCGCCCCGTGCTTCCAGTCGCGGGTACCTGGCATAGGCGCCGACCCAGGGCAGCGCGCCGCGCTTGGTCCCCGCCTCCAGATGGCAGCTGACGCAGCGCAGGGCCCCCGACCGATCGAGACGCATGGAGTCGCGCGTCGCGATGGCGATGGCGCGACCGCGGCGAATGGCGGCCCCCATGGCGTCGTCCGGGATGAGCGAGTCGGCGGGGACGGCGAAGTCCGCGGTGTCCGCTTCGGGGCGCGGCGTCGGCGTGGCCGGCACCAGCGTCACCATGCCGCCGAGCACGCGGCGCGGGGGGTCGGCGCGCTCTGCCCTGCAAGCTGAGAGCAGTAGGAGGGCGAGTGACGGTAGGAGGTAGAAGGCAGATGGTAGGTGGTAGCGGGTAGGTGGTAGAAACGCGGCTCGGCGGCTGCGCCGCCGGCCGTCATCCACCATCCACCTTCTACCCTCTACCATCAACGTCGCCATAAGTGAATCCATCGTCCGCCCCTCACGCCACCGCATACTGCTGCGTCACATCGCGCCCTGCCCCCTTCACCACCAGCTTGAACTCGTCGGGGCGCAGCAGCGGGTCGTCTCGCATCTCGACATTGAAGCCGACGCCCTTCTCCAGCTTCTTCATCAGGTCGGCTTCCTGCTCGAGCACGTAGGTGGCCGTGTCCGGGTGCAGGCGCACCAGCAGGTGGTCGCGGCGCCCTTCGGCCGCCATGCGGCGCACGGAGCGCTCCATGCGGCGCACGATGGTCTCCGCCGTGAAGACGCGCCCCGTGCCATGGCAGACCTCGCACGGCTCGGTCATGGACTGCAGGTGGCTCTGCCGCACGCGCTGCCGCGTCATCTCGATGAGGCCGAGGTCGCTGACCGTGAATGCCTTGGTGCGGGCGCGGTCGCGGCCGAGGTGCGTGCGCAGCTCCTGCAACACCTTGTCGCGGTTCTGCCGCGACTCCATGTCGATGAAGTCGGCGACGATAATGCCGCCGAGGTCGCGCAGGCGCATCTGGCGCGCCACCTCGCGCGCCGCCTCGAGGTTGGTGCGCAGGATCGTCTTCTCGGGATCCTTCTTGCCGGTGTAGCGCCCCGAGTTGACGTCGATGCTCACCAGTGCCTCGGTGGGCTCGATGATCAGGTAGCCGCCCGACGGCAGGTCGCAGCGCCGCTTGAAGAGGTCGCGGATCTCCTGTTCGACGCCCGAGTGGTCGAACAGCCCCTTCTTGTCCTCGTAGAGCTGCACGCGATCCACGAGTTCTGGGGCGATGCCGTTGAGATACTCGATGATCTCGTTGTGCAGCTGCCGCGAGTCCACCGTGAGGCGGTCCACCTTGGTGGAGAACAGATCGCGGATGATGCCGCGCGTGAGCGACGTCTCGCGGTGGAGCAGCTTGGGCGGCTTGCCGACGAACCGCGTCTTCTTGTTGATGCGGTTCCACTGCCCGATGAGCGTGTCCAGCTCGCGCTTGAACGTCTCCTGCGTCACGTCCTCGCCCACGGTGCGCACGATCACACCGCCGGAGTTCTTGGGCATCACGCTTTCAACCTGTCCACGCAGCCGCTGCCGTTCGGCACGGTCGCCGATCTTCCGCGACACACCCACGCGTGACGCGAACGGCATGTAGACGAGGAAGCGCCCCGCCATGGAGACCTGCGCCGTGACGCGCGGCCCCTTGGTGGAGATGGGCTCCTTGGAGACCTGGACGATGATCTCCTGCCCCTTCTTCAGCACATCCTGGATCTGGGGCGGCTCCTTGCGACGACGGCGACCGCCGCGCGGCTTCCGCGGCGCGGCCTGGGCGTCCGGCGCCTCGGCGTCCGCCACGTCCGGGGAGTCGGGCTGCTCGACGTCGGCCGGCTCCTCCGGCTCGTCGTCGGCATCATCGTCCTCGTCCTCGTCCTCGTCGTAGGCGAGGTCGGAGTTGTGGAGGAAGGCGCTCTTGTCGGTGCCGATGTCGACGAATGCCGCCTGCAACCCAGGCAGCACCGCCTCCACCTTGCCCCAGTAGATATCGCCGACCATCCGTCGAGTTTCCGGACGATCGACCTGCAGCTCAACGAGCTGGTCGTCCTCGAGAATGGCAACGCGGACTTCCCGTTGCGTCGCCGAGATGAGGATTTCGCGTTTCATGTGTGTACGCGCCGCGTCGGAGCGAGGGCGACCGCACTCGTGCCGTCCGTCGGCGTGGCAAAAAGGTGGCGTGGCCCAGGGCGGCGGGCGTCCCACGGACGCTTCCTCCCTGATGCACAACAGTCGGTGGCGATTCCCCGAGGCGCACGATCGTCCATGCAACGGCCGCCAGGAACGCGTGACTTCCCATGGCCGCTGCAAGCTGCAGCGTCATGAAGACACGGTCCGGGACAGTTCGGCCTCGCCTGCGATCGGGCACGATGCTCATTGCCTAACGCCAAAGGGAGAAGGCCCACCCGGACAGCGGTCGCCGGCCCGGGGGGTCCTGCAGCGGGGACGACCCGCCACAGGATGGGTAACCTGCGGGGCGGAGAGATTCAATGGGCGAGCGACAGCCGGTAGATGGTGGACGGTCGATGGTAGATACCGGCCGCTCAACGGGGCGCGACTTGGGCCGGCCCGCCCCTAGGCGCCCAATTCTCTCAGCATCTGCCGCGAAATCACAATTCGCTGGATCTCGCTCGTGCCCTCGCCGATCTCGCAGACCTTGGCGTCGCGCATCATGCGCTCGACCGGATAGTCCTTGGTGTAGCCGTACCCGCCGTGCACCTGCACCGCCTTGATGGTGCAGCGCATGGCCAGTTCCGAGCAGTACAGCTTGGCCATGGCCGCTTCCTTCCGGTACGGCTTGCCGTGCTGCGCGAGCCAGGCGGCGTGGTAGGTGAGGTGCTTGCCGGCCTCGATCTCAGTCGCCATGTCGGCCAGCTGAAACGAGATCCCCTGGAAGTTCGCGATGGCCTGCCCGAACTGCCTGCGCTCGGTGCTGTACTTCAGCGCCTGTTCGAGCGCGCCCTCCGCGAGGCCGAGCGACAGCGCGGCCACGCCCACGCGCCCCGCGTCCAGGGTCTGCATGAAGTTGACGAAGCCCTGCCCTTCCTCGCCGAGCCGGTTTTCCACCGGCACTTCGACATCCTCGAAGATCAGCTCGCGCGTGTCCGACGCGCGCCAGCCGAGCTTGTCTTCCTTCTTGCCGGAGCGGAACCCACGCATCACGGGCAGGTCGTCGCTGTGCCCGACGCCGACCCGCCGGGCGGCGTCGAGATCGCACGTCTCCTTGGTCAGGATAAAGGAACTGATGCCCTTGGTGCCACGGCCGGGGTCGGTGACCGCGGTCACGAGGAAGATCTCGCCCACGCCGCCGTGCGTGATGAACCGCTTGGTGCCGTTGAGCACGTAATGCCCGTTCTTCCGCTCCGCCGTCGTGCGCGTGCCGCCGGCGTCGCTGCCCGCGCCGGGCTCCGTGAGGCCGAACCCGCCGAGCACGGCGCCGGACGCGAGCAGCGGCACGTAGCGCTCGCGCTGCGCGGGCGTGCCAAAATGCACGATGGGCGACGTCCCGAGCGTGGTGTGCGCCGAGATGGTGATGGCGTGCGAGGCGCAGACCTTCGCCATCTCATGAATGGCGATGGTGTAGGCGATCGTGTCGAAGCCCGCACCGCCGAGTTCCTCCGGCCACGGGATGCCGAGCAGGCCCAGCTCGCCCATCCGCTTGACGGTCTCCCAGGGGAACTCCTGCGACTCGTCGTGACGCGCGGCGATGGGCGCCACCTCCGCGCGGGCGAACTCCTCGACCATCTCGCGCACGGCGAGATGCTGTTCACTGAAATACAGATGGTCGTCCATGGGTACCCGGTACCGAGCGTTGACGTGCAGGCGCGCGACGAACGTCACGTCATGACTGCTGCGCGGCGCCGCCTGAAGATAGCGAGGACACCGCGGCGCGCCTACACCGCGCCCACACCGCGCCTACACCGCGCCTACACCGCGCGCGCGAAGTGCCCGCGCGTGTACCGGTCCCCGAGGATGCCGCGCACTGCGTCCGTGCCGGGCACGTCGCCGGTCGCGAGCGCGTCGAGCAGCTGGCGGTACGCGCCGACGATCTCGGCCACGTGGTCGCCGCGCACATTGAAGACGGCGCGGTAGCTGCGCACGCCGGCACGCCAGAGCCGCGGCGCGTAGTGCGAGCCGTCCACCGGACGCGAGTGCAGCAGCCGGTTGCGGCAGGCGCTGTCGGTGGCCACCGGGAAGGCGTAGCCGGTGGGATCGGTCAGCTCGACATTGGGGTGCTTTTGCACGCAAAGATCGCGGCAGGTCGTCGGCTCGCGGTTGAACGCGGCCGACAGCACGCAGTGCTCCATGTTCATCCCTTCCGGCCGTCCATAGAGGAAGACCTCGAAGCCGGCCCCGCGCCACGGCGCGACGAGCTGCGCGATCTCGTCGGCGGTGAGTTCCACGGAGGCGGTGATCCGGCGCGCCCCCATGGCGAAGATCTCGCGCGCCGTGTGCGCATTGAAGCAGTTCACGGCGTAATCGGCCACGACGTCGCGCCCCGCCCCGCCACACTCGGCGACGAGGCCAAGGTGTCCGCTGAGCAGGGGGAGGTCGAGATCGAGCCATTTCTGGATGGCGCGACGTTCCTCAGGCCGCACGACGCTGGGCGTGCGCAGTCGCAGGCCGGTTCCGTGTTCCGCCAGTTCCGCCTGCAGCGCCGTCACCTTGGCGCGCGGTGGCGCTGGATGGCGGAGGAACGGATCGAGCACCACCTCGGTAGCGCCGGCGCGCGCCGCGGCACGCGCATCGTCGAGGTCGAACACTTCGGCGCACAGCTGGAACGCCTCGGACGAGGACCCCGCTCGTGATGCCGCGGGTGACGTCTCGCGCGGCGGCTGCACGCGCGCCGACGTCTCGTGCGCCGTTCCCGCTTCGGACGGGTCGACGCGTATCGCACCTGCGATGCGTTCTGCCCGCTCCGCGAGCACCGCCGCATGTGCCCAGTCGCGGCGCTGTCCAAGCTCCTCGGTGGCGCGCTGCCGCATCCGGTTGAGCTCCGACACCGGCAGGAACAACCCGGCGGCAAGTCCCGACGCGTCCAGGTCGCCGAGCACGAACGGCGTGTCGCCGAGCCGGCCGAACTGCTCCCGCAATTGCGCCGTGTCGAGTGCGCGCCTGGAAGCCGGGGCCAGCGTCGCGTCGGAATGCTCGGTGAGCGTTTCGCCGTCGGCGGTGAGCACCGCCTTCAACGGAGCGCCGGCAGAGCCGAACACCCGCACGTCCAACCGGACGCGGCGGGCACGTCCCTCTCCCGCGAGGGGGGCGAACGACGCACGCGCGGCGCCGAGCAGCCTTCCGTCGCTCGTGCGGAAGACCCGCCAGCCCGGCGTGACCCGGACCCTCGTGCGGATGGCTTGCCGCCAGCGGCCATCTAGTTGCTGCATGGTACGCACGTCATCCACGCCAAAGCCGACCGACTCGACATGGCCGCCCGCCGCGGGCTCGAAGCCGAGTCCGTCACCCAACGCGATCGGCGTGCTCACATCCACGACCAGCTCGCCGTCCACATACTCCACGACGACGCCGAGTTCGAGGCCTCGGTTGTCGGGCTGGGTGCGCGTCACGTAGTCGCGTCCGGCCCGGCCGCCGTACATGCCGCCCGTGAACCCGCGACTGAAGATCTGCACGAGCGGGCGCGTTTCCTCGAACTCGGGCGGCGAGAAATCCCCCGTGGCCACGCGATCGAGCCAGGTGCGATACCCCTTGGTGACCGTGGCCACATACTCGGGCTTCTTCTTGCGCCCCTCCACCTTGAGGCAGACGATCCCCGCCTCGGCGATGGCCCCGAGGTGCTCGAACGCACCCAGGTCCTTCGCGGAGATCAGGTAGCCGCGGTCCAGCTCCCGTCCCGAATCGAGGTCGGTGAGCACGTAGTCCTTGCGGCAGCTTTGCGCGCACGAGCCGCGATTCGCACTGCGCTCCGAGATCATTCCCGACATGAAGCACTGGCCGCTGTAGGAGATGCAGAGCGCCCCGTGGACGAAACTCTCGAGCCCCAGCTCCGGCACCTCGGCGTGAATGGCGCGGATGTCATCGAGCGTGTTCTCCCGCGCGAGGACGACCCTCCCGACGCCGAGCCGCTGCATAACTCGCGCCCCGCTGGCGTCGTGCACCGTCATTTGGGTCGAGCCGTGAATCTCGAACCCCGGGTAGACCGCCTGGATGAGGCGCACGAGCCCGATATCCTGCACGATGGCAGCGTCGATGCCGCGGTCGATGCACTCGCCGAGGTACGTGAGGCAGTCCTCGAGCTCGGCGGGCTTCACCAGCGTGTTCAGCGTCATATAGATGCGCACGCCCCGCGCGTGGGCGATCTGGCAGGCGACGCTGAGGTCATCGAGCGTCAGCTGGGCGCCTTCGTCGCGAGCGTTGAACTTGGACGCGCCGAGGTACACGGAATTCGCGCCGTTCGCGACGGCGGCGCGGACAGCGTCAACGCTCCCGGCGGGGGCGAGAAGTTCGGGGGCATGCGGCATCCTGGGAAAGATAGCGGGTTTGGCCCCCGTGCCGGGTCCGGACGCTGAAACACTCCGGCGCACCGGCGCGTAAAGAGGACAACCGGAGGAGACCATGCTCACGTTCCTCATTTCCACCGCGATCGTTTTGGCCGGGGCCGTCATCGGCTACGGCACCTCGCGCCGCTTCGTCCGCGACCGGCTGCGCTACGTGGACGGCGCGCACAAGCCGGCGATTCCCGTCGTGGTCGGTGTGGCCGCCTTCATGGTGGCGCTGCCGATCGTGAACGTGGTGTCGATCCTGCCGCTCATCCACCTCGGCGGCGGCGCCGCCATCGCGCTGGGCGCGAGCGTGGGACTTGGCGTCCGTGCCGGCACGAAGGACATTCGCGAGGGGCGGTACGAATTGCACGCGTGAGGGGCGGACGGCGGGCGGCAGACGGCAGATCTTCCGGCGCCGGATTCTCCCCTAGTTGCGAAGCCCGGCGGCCACTTGGCCCGCCGGGCTTTTTCGTTCCTTTCCGTTCCGTTGATCGCGTCAGGACGTCCCGGGGGGCGCCTTCCAGAAGCGCAGCAGCCACGCCGCCGCGACGAGCGCGATGCCGGCCCAGCGATACGGCTCCGCGCTGAAACGGATGCCCACGCCAAACAAGGCGATTCCTGCCAGCGCCAGCGCGATCTTGACGGTCGTGCGCGATGTCATGCGGAATCCCCCGCGCGGTGGCTGGTCACAGGTCGGTACGGGTGCATCCGGGCACCTCGAGAATGAAGTCGGCGCCAAAGGCTCGCGACGGCGTCTGGAAGCCGGTGATGGCGCCGCCTGCCTCGACCCGTCGCGCGGCGAGTGCGGCGGTCTTGGCGGTCAGGGTGTAGCCGTCTGGGGTTCGCAGGCGCGACACGACGGTCGTGCCCGACGCGTCGCGCGCCTCGCCCCAGAGCGCCGCCGACGCCCGCGCGCGTTCGTCCGGCGTGGGACCTGGAGCACGCCGGCGGATGGCCGCGACGAGGCGCCGCCGCACCCACGCCGTCCGCAACAGCGGCGCAATCCACCGCGAAAAGCGCAGCGAGCGCACGGTCGACGGTGGCATCGCGACGTACACTTCAATATCGGGAATGCCGGTGCTGTGGAACGCCGTGGAGACGTCGCCCCACGGGATGGTGGCCGCCAGCCGCACCCTGTCGCCAAAATCGATGCGCCGCGTGCGCCAGCCCGGAGGCACCGGTACGATGCGGCCGCCGCGCCTCACAGCGCCCGGCCCGCCGGCGTTCTCCGCCATCGTCGTGGCCGTGCCACGCGAGAGCCCGCTCCCACCGTGGAACGCGAGCGCCAGCGACGTCGCCGAGGGGAGGCGCCGCTTGAGATGCGCCGCGAGGCAGTCGGTGGGCACCACGTCAAACCCGACGCCCGGAAGCAGCATCACGCCGGCAGCGCGTGCTTCCCCGTCGCGCGCGGCCAGCGCCTCGAACACGGCGATCTCGCCGGTGATGTCGAGGTAGTGGACCCGGTTGCGGAGGCAGGCGTCGGCCATCGCCCGCGACGTGCGCGCGAACGGCCCCGCACAATGAATGACGACCGTCACGCCAGCGAGCGCGCGGTCCAGTCCCGCCGCATCGTCAAGCGACGTGGCGCGCCATTCGAGTCCGTGCCGCTGCGCCAACGCACGCACGCCGTCGACATCACGCGCCGAGAGCACCGGACGCATCCCCAGTGCGAGGCACTCGTCCACGACGAGCTGCCCCGTGTAGCCGGTGGCGCCGTAGATCATCACCACCCGGCGCCGCGCCTCAGGACTGCTTGCCGGGCGGCGCGAACTCGGCCGCGCGCGCCTCGGCGTTCGTTTTGACGCCTTCGTCGATGCTGTCGCGGAAGTCCATGCCGTCCAGCGCATAGAACAGGCGTTTGGTGTAGGCCATGCCCCGCGACGAGTGCGACGCCAAGCCGAGCACGATGCGCTCCACCTCGCCCTCGAACGCGGCCATGGTGAGCACGCGGCTCACGAGCCCGATGCGCTCGGCCTCCGCCGCGTGCACCATGCGCCCGCTCGCCACGAGGTCGAACGCGTGTTTCTCGCCGACGGAGCGCCGCAGCATCGTCATGACCATGGCCGGCACAGCGCCGAGGCGCACCTCCGGGTAGCCGAACACGGCGTCTTCGCGCGCCAGCACGACGTCGCACGCGGTGGCGAGGCCAGCGCCGCCGGCGAGCGCGCGTCCCTGCACCGCCGCAATGACCGGCTTGGACATCTGGCGCACGCCGAGAAAGAGACGACCGAGGGTGAAGACGTCGTCTGCCTCGCCCCCCTCGGTTTCCTCGAGTGTCGCCGCGAGGTCGGACCCGGCGCAGAAGTGGTCACCCTCGCCGGCAATCAGCACGGCGCGCACATCGCCATCGGCCTCGAACTCATCCAGCGCCTGCCGCAGTTCGATGACCGTCTGCTTGTCGAGGGTGTTCTGCACGGATGGCCGCGCGAGCGTGGCGCGCCCGATGCCGCCGTAGATCGCGATGCGGAGCCGCGGTTCGTCGCTCATGGGGCCGCCGGGAGCTGGGCCGCCTGCGCCTCGGCGTCCGGGACGTCGAGTTCCATGCGCAGCAGCGCGGTGGAAAAGACCTTGCCCTGGGCGTCGGTCTTGAGCGACAGCGTGCCGCCGCCGTCGAGCGCGCCGTGCAGCAGGAAGTTCAGCGCCCAGAGGTTGGGAAGTTCGTATCGGTCCACGCCGCCCTCGATGATCCCCGCGAAATGGCGCGCCACACGATCGCGCGTGAGGTGCCGCTCGAGAATGGCGTACCACTCCGGGCGCAGCGCGATGACGCCGACGTTGGCTGTATCGCCCTTGTCGCCCGAGCGGGCGTGCGCGATGTCCAGCAGGCGAATGCGCATCAGCGCACCTCCACGTGGGTCTGGACCACCGACTTGTCCACCAGCGCCGGCCAGTACGCCACGATCTCCTCCACCTTGGGCCGGCCGCCGGCGAAGCCCGTCACGCTGGGCGGGCCATTGAGCACCAACGGCACGATCTCGCGCGTGAAGCGCTCCACCTTCCTGCGATCCGCGTCGCGCACGCCGATACGATACTGCACTTCGGGGGCGTTGGCTCCGGCGTTGCCGGCAAGCGGCCCGTGCGTCGCCGAGGCGCCTACGAATTCGCCGAGGATCTTCTCAAACCGCAAGCCGAGACGGTCGAGCCGTTCACGCAGCACGCGGTCGGCGAGCTGCGCCTTCTCGAGCGCGTCCGGCCAGGCATACACGAGCGACCCCACCGCCTTGTAGCCGGACTTGTACGCGATGGAGACCTTGAGCTTGTCGGTGGCGGGGGCGCCGCGGATCCCGAAGACGCGCACGCGATCGGCGCCGGCGTCTTCGAGTTGGATCGAGGTGAAGTCCGCCACGACGTCGGGCGTGATGTACGCGTGCGGATCGCCCATTTCGTAGACCAGCTGCTCGGTGACAGTCGGCACGCTCACGCGCCCACCGGTGCCGGGGTGCTTGGTGACCACGAACGTGCCGTCGGCCGACCCCTCGACGATGGGGTACCCGACGTCGGCGAGATGCGGAATGCTGCGCCAGTCGTGCAGGCAGTTGCCGCCGGAGCTCTGCGCACCGCATTCGATGATGTGGCCAGCAATGATCCCCGCGGCGAGCTTGTCCCACTCCGTGGCGCCCCATCCGAACTCGTGGCGCAACGGCGCCATGGTGAGCGCCGTGTCGGTGGAACGGCCGGTGATGACGACATTGGCGCCCTTCGCGAGCGCCTCGACGATGGGCGTGGAGCCGATGTAGGCGTTGGCCGCGATCACGCGGTCCCGCACGACGGACAGCGGCTCGCCGGTGTCCATGTTGCGCAGTTCGTGCCCCGCGGCGAGCAGCTCGTCAATGCGCGGCAGGAGATTGTCGCCGGTCACGACGCCGATGCGCAGCGCGCCGGGACGCCCGGCGGCCGCCGCCATGGCCTGCACGGCCGCGGCGCAGGCCTCGGGGTTCACGCCACCGGCATTGGCGATCACCTTGACGCCCCGCTCGGCGACCGCCGCGAGCACGCTCTCCATCGCGCCGACGAAGTCGCGGGCGTACCCCATCGCGGGATCGCGCTCCTTCTGCTTCTGCAGAATGGACATCGTGACTTCGGCGAGATAGTCGAGCATGAGGTAGTCCACCGGGCCACCCTCGACCTGCCGCCGCGGCGCCTCGGGCCAATCGCCCCAGAAGCCCTGCCCACCAGCCACTCGCACCGTCCGAGTCAAACGTCACCTCCCAGGCGACTGGGCAGCACGAAGGGCCCAAGATGCGGGCCGGGATTCTGCCAGGCGGCGCGCAGCGCAATGCCGAGCACCGTGCGCGTGTCTTCCGGATAGACCAGCGTGTCCACGTAGCCACGCGCCGCCGCGTACCGGGCGTCGAGCTGGTGCTCGTAGTCGGCGCGCATCGCCTCGATGGCCTGCTGCAGATCCTCCGAGGGCGCAAAGCCCGCCTTTCGCGCCTCTTCCAGCGAAGGCCCATGGACGGCCTGCACGGCCGACTCCCCTTCCATCACCGCCATGCGCCCCGTAGGCCAGGAGAAGATGAAGTCGGGGTCGAACCCCTGCCCCGCCATCGCGTAGTAGCCGGCGCCGGACGCGTGATTCAAGGTCAGCACGATCTTGGGAACGCTGGTCGTGGCCATTGCCTCCACGAAGTGCGCCCCCGCGCGAATGATGCCCGCATGCTCCGCGTCACGCCCAACCATGAATCCTGAGACGTCCTGCACGAAAAGCAGCGGAATCCCGTGCCGGTCGCACCGCTGGATGAAATAGGCGACCTTCTCGGCACTCTCCGTATAAATGATGCCGCCAAAGCGAGCGCCCTCCCCGTGCGGGCCCTTGATGAGCGCGCGCAAGTTGGCCACGACGCCGACCGGCGTGCCCTCGATGCGGGCGTCGCCGCAGATCATCTCGCGCGCGATGTCGGGCTGGAACTCGTCGAGTTCGCCCCGGTCGAGAATCGTGCGCAGGACGGCGTGCATGTCGTACGGCATGCGATGGTCGTTCGGCAGCAGGTCATACAGCATGGCCGGGTCGGCGCCCGGCACGGCGTCGGCGTCGAACGGCGCCAGGCGCTCCGGCGGCGCGAGGCGTCCAACCAGGTCCCGGATCTTCAGGAGGCACGACTCGTCGTCGTCCACGGCATAGTGCGCAACCGCCGAGATGCTGGTGTGCGTGCTCGCACCGCCCAGGGTCTCGGCGTCGATGACGGCGCCGGTGGCCCCGCGTACGAGATTGGGGCCGCCGAGTCCCATGAACGACGTGCCCTTGACCATCAGGATCACGTCGGAGAGCGCCGGCAGGTAGGCACCGCCCGCGATGCACGGGCCCATCACCGCTGCGATCTGCGGGATGTGCAGGAAGCGCCGCATGATCGAGTTGTAATAGAAGATGCGCGCCGCGCCGTACTGCCCCGGAAAGACGCCGCCCTGGTAGGGCAGATTCACGCCGGCCGAGTCCACCAGATAGATGATGGGCAGATGGCTGCGCATCGCGCACTCCTGCGCGCGCAGGATCTTGCCGATCGTCTCGGGCCACCACGAGCCGGCCTTCACCGTCGCGTCGTTGGCTACGACGACGCAGGGCCGACCGCCCACGTGCACGATGCCAGTGACGACGCCCGCTGCCGGCGCCTCGCCGTTGTACTTGTCGTGCGCCACCAGCAGCCCCAGCTCGACGAACGGCGTGTCGGCATCCTTGAGCCGCGCGATGCGTTCGCGCGCCGTGAGCTTCCCCTGCTTGTGCTGGCGCTCGATCTTGTCCGGACCGCCGCCGAGACGGAGCCGTTGCTCCAGTTCCCGCGCCTCGGCGCTGAGCTCGGCCAGCCGCGCGCTCACGCGTCCTGCGCCAGTCGCTCGGCGTACCAGGCGCGAATGTACGCGATGAGCTCGGTGGTCGGCGTGCCGGGTCCGAACAGGCGGCCGACGCCGAGGGCCGCGAGCCGGTCCATGTCTTCCTTGGGGATGATGCCGCCGCCGGTGACGAGAATGTCGTCGCGCCCCTGCTCGGCGAGGAGTTCGCGCACCCGCGGAAAGAGCGTCATGTGCGCGCCGGAGAGGATGGAGAGGCCGACGACATCCACGTCCTCCTGCACCGCGGCGCTGGCAATCATCTCCGGCGTCTGGTGGAGGCCCGTGTAGATGACCTCCATGCCGGCGTCCCGCAGCGCGGCGGCGACGACCTTGGCCCCGCGGTCGTGACCGTCGAGTCCGGGCTTTGCGACGAGCACTCGGATGGGTCTGTCCATAGCGAGGGAAATAAACCGCGGCGGCACGCGGCGGCAATAGAAGGCGGTGGGAAACCGCGGTTGGACTGGATAGACTTATCCGGCCGGGCGGCACAACATCCGCCACGCGCCTTCGCGCCAATCCCCACTCGCCGATTCCTGGACACCAGCCCATGCCCTCGCTCATCGCCATCGGCATCCTGAGCGCCGCGCTGTCCATCGGGACGCCACGGCAGGCCCCTGACGGCAAGGCGTTGTTCGACGCGCACTGCAAGAAGTGTCACGGGCCGACCGGCAAGCCGTCGGCAGCCATGAAGCGACTCCTGCCCGAACTCCCGGTGTGGGACGCCGGCTTCTTCGCCAGTCGCTCGGACGAGCAGATCGTGCAAGTCCTCCGGAACGGCAAGGGCAAGAACATGAAGCCGCTCCGCGACGTGCTGAAGCCGGACGAGATGCTCGCCGTCGCCCGCTACATCCGAACGCTGGCGCCGTAAGTCTCCCCGTTTCGCTGCCGATGGTTGCGCCGCGCCGCAGATGGTGCGGCGCGTTTTGCGCGTGCTCCGCGCTCCGTCACCTCGGTGCGCGCGCCCCGTCGTATCGGCCAAACACCTGCCGACTTGTAGGGGAACATACGGATACACGTTCCGGTCATCGCCCCACTTCCAACTTCCGTACGGCTCGTATACTCCAACTACTCATCCCGAGTAGGGGAATCGCCGAGTCCGGGCAGGACTTTCAGAGCAGCCTGGACGGCCGCGATGGGTATCACAACGCTGTACGGATCGATGCTGGGCTCGTCGGAATCCTACCTTCTCCACGGAGTTGCGCGATGCGTTCGTTTTTCCTTCTCGGCGCTCTGACTCTCGTCGCCTCCACCGCCTCCGCGCAGGGCGCGGACGGAAAAGCCCTCTACGACCAGCACTGCAAGAAGTGCCATGGGGCAACCGGCAAGCCGTCGGCTGGCATCCAGAAGATGAATCCCAAGATCGAGGCGTTCGACGCCGCGTTCTTCGCGAAGCGCACGGATGCCGACCTCATCAAGGGCATCGACGAGGGCAAGGGCAAGATGAAGCCCTTCAAGGACAAGATGAAGCCGGATGAGACGGCCGCCGTGGCGAAGTACATTCGCACGCTCAAGCCATAGCCGTTCCGCACATCACGGATCGTTCCTTCCGGGCGGGGCGCATTTGCGCCCCGTACCGCAACTCTCCTGATGGGGTGCGTCCATGCGGCATGCAGGGCACTTCGTGCGGCTACTCGCCCTCGTCGCCATCGCGATGGTCGGGTTTCTGTTCGTACGCTCGCAGGTGATCCCAAAGGACTTTGGCGTCAAAGGCCACTACCGCCTCTCGGCAGTCGCCGAGGAGGCCGCGCGTGAACCGCGACACCTCGGCAGCGAGGCGTGCGCGGAGTGCCATGACGACATCTCCGCCGAATGGACCGCGGGAAAGCACACGACGCCGCAGTGCGAGAACTGCCACGGCCCCGGCCTGATGCATGTCAAGAAGGTCAGCGATGATTCGACGGCGGGCTACTCCGACAAGATCCTGACGCAATACGAGACCGCGATCAATCGCAGCACCGGCATGCACGAGTGCCGTTGGTGCCACCTCAAGACGTTCGAGCGCCCCAGCACCCTCAAGTCCATCGCCAGCGTCGAGAAGCACGTCGTGCAGCACAAGGGGACATTCACCCCCGAGACGAAATGCATCGACTGTCACAACCCGCACACGGCGGCAGTCAAGTGACCAGCATCTCTCAACCGGACGACGTCTCCCGCCGGAGGTTCCTGGAGACCGTCGCCAAGACCGGCGGCCAGAGCTTCCTGTTCGGCTCCCTCTTCGTGAACACGGCGCTGTTGCGCCTTCCGCAGGCGGGTCATGACGCGAAGTCCCGCGCCGAGACCGAGATCGGCAAGGGCGTGATTTACGGCTTCGTGGTGGACACCACCAAGTGCATCGGCTGCGGCTCCTGCGTTCGCGCCTGCCGCGCCGAAAACGATGTGCCCGACGGCTACAACCGGACGTGGGTGGAGCAGTACACGTTCTATCCCGACGGTGAGGTCTTCGTGAACTCGCCCAGTGGCGGCGAGGACGGGTTTGCGGACCCGCTGCCGACGCGCAACGTGCCGAGTGGGGCCGAGCAGGCCCCCATGCGCGGGTTCTTTGTCCCGAAACTCTGCAACCACTGCATTGACACGCCGTGCATCCAGGTCTGTCCGGTGGGCGCGTCGTTCAAGACGGACGAAGGCGTGGTACTCGTGGACCACGAGCACTGCGTCGGCTGCGGCTACTGCGTGCAGGCCTGCCCGTTCGGGTCGCGCTTCATCGACCCACGCACGCACACCGCCGGCAAGTGCACGTGGTGCCATCATCGCGTGACCAAAGGCCTGCTCCCCGCCTGCGTGGTGTCGTGCCCGGCCGATGCGCGCATCTTCGGCAACGTGAGCGATCCGGAGAGCACGATCAGCCGGATCCTCGCGACCAACCGCGTGCAAGTGCTGAAGTCGTACCTCGGCACGCGGCCGCGGACGCGCTACATCGGCCTCGACTCCGAGGTGATCTAGATGCATCACTACATCACCGAGGGGTACGTCCTCCCCAACCAGGCGCACATCTACTGGACGTCGATGATCGTCCTGTACCCGTACATCACGGGGATCGTGGCCGGCGCGTTCATCATCTCGTCGCTGCACCACGTGTTCGACAAGGATGAGCTGAAGCCGGTGAGCCGCTTCGCCATGGTGATGGCCTTCGCCTTCCTGCTGTTCGCGACGCTGCCGCTCCTCAACCACCTCGGCCATCCCGAGCGCGCGCTGAACATCATGTTCACGCCCAACGTGACGTCGGCGATGGCGGGCTTCGGGTTCATCTACTCGGCCTACCTCTTCATCCTCGCGGTGGAGATCTGGCTCGTCTACCGGACCGACATCGTCCACCTCTACAATGAAACGAAGTACCCCGCCCTGAAGCCCGTGTACTGGCTGCTCGCGCTGGGCGTGCTCGACATCTCGGAGGAGGCCAAGGCGCTCGACCACAAGGTGATGGTCGTGCTCGCCGCGATTGGCATCCCGGCCGCGTGCGGCCTGCACGGGTATGTGGGCTTCATCTTCGGAGCGATCAAGGCCAACCCGTGGTGGGCCAGCCCGCTGATGCCCGTGATCTTCCTGCTCAGCGCCATCGTGTCGGGCGTGGCGATGGTGATGATCTGCTACATCGTCATCCACTGGGTGCGGGGGCGCGCCATCGACGGCGCGTGCGTGACGGCGCTCATCGAGACGGCGTGGTACTTCCTGATCATCGACGTCGCGCTCGAGCTCCTGGAGCTCATCAACCACGCCTACATGGCCAACGAGGACTGGATCATCCTGAAGGAGCTCGTCACCGGCAAGCTCTTCGTCAGCATGTTCATCATCCAGATCCTGCTCGGCTCGGTGGTGCCGTTCCTCGCGATGGGCGCGGTGGTCGTGTTCAAGGAGCGCATCCCGGCCGCCGTGCGCAACGTGATCGGCGTCGCCTGCGGCCTGTTGCTGCTGGCCCAGGTCGGCGCCATGCGCTGGAACGTGGTGATGGGTGGACAGATGTTCTCGAAGAGCCTGCGTGGCTTCCTGAATTTCCAGATCGACATCTACGGGCGCGAGGGACTGATCGCCGCTGCCGTCATTCTCTCCCTGCCGTTCGTGGTGATCTATGTGTTTTCACGCCTCCTTCCGCTGTGGGGTTCGGTGGAGACGTTCCCGAAGGAATGGATGAAGGACAAGCCGCCGGTGCGGCAGCCGTTGAAGGGCTACACGAAGTTCACATCGTAGACGCTGCTCGAGACTTACAATCCGGAGACGCTGGCATGGACGCCACCACTGTGAAGTACATCATCGCCGCCGCCGTTGTCATCTTCCTGTTCAAGTACGGCGTGCGGATCGTGAAGCAGTACGAGGGCGGCGTGATGCTGCGCTTCGGCCGGCTGGCCGGGGTGCGCGCGCCGGGACTGAACTTCATCATCCCGCTGGTCGACCGGATGTTCAAGATCGACACGCGCGTGGTGACGCTGACGGTCGAGCCGCAGGAGCTCATCACGCGCGACAACGTCACCATCAAGGTGGACGCCGTCGTGTACTTCCAGGTCGTGGACTGCGCCAAGGCGCTCATCCAGGTGGAGCACTACGCTCGGGCCACGTCGCAAATCGCGCTGACCACGCTGCGGAGCGTGCTCGGCCAGTCGTCCCTGGACGAGTTGCTGGGCGAGCGGGACCGGATCAACCAGAAGCTGGCGCAGATCATCGACGAGCACACGGAGCCCTGGGGGGTGAAGGTGTCGGTGGTCGAGGTGAAGGACGTGCTGCTGCCGGAATCGATGCAGCGCTCGATGGCCGCGCAGGCCGAGGCCGAGCGTGAGAAGCGCGCCAAGATCATCCGTGCCGACGGCGAGTTCCTGGCGGCGGAGACGCTGGGCAAGGCCGCGGTGATCATCCGCAACAACCCGCCGGCACTGCAACTCCGGTACCTGCAGACGCTGACGGAGATGACCGGCAATGGGAACAGCACGATCGTGCCGGTGACGATGGACCTGCTGGGCGGGCTGAACAGCGCGCTCGGAGGATCGGCGAAGTAGATTGCGGCACTGTCCGCAGCACACGGAGGCCGGTGCGCATGCGATGTCGCGTGCACCCGGCCCTTCGTTCCTCCGCTTCCTCGGCGCCGCACCCGCCGCCGCGCACAGGAGTTCTCACGTGACACTTCGACCGCTCGTTCTCGCATCGCTGCTCACCGCCGCCGCCTGTGGCGGCTCCGACACCGCCGCCGTCGCCGTACGCCCGCTCGATGTCCACGGCGCGTGGGCGCGCCCGGCCGACTCCGGCCTCGTCAGCGCCGCCTACCTCGTCATCGTCAATCGCGACACGGCGCCGGTGACGTTCCTCGGCGCATCGTCCCCGATGGCGGAGTCGGTGTCGCTGCATGAGACGATGGAGATGGCCGGCATGGTGCACATGATGCCACTCGACTCCGCGCAGGTGATCGCCGCCAACGACAGTCTCGTGCTGGCCGAAGGCGGTAAACACCTCATGGTGACGGGACTGCGCCGCAAGGTGGCGCCGGGGGATTCGCTGCCGCTCACGCTGTCATTCGCGGACAACAAGACGATCGTGCTCACGGCGGTGGTGCGCGCGCCGTAACGACGGCGGGCGCTTCGTCGGCTCACGGCGGGCCCGCAGCGTCAGCGGACGCAAAGTCGCGCTGAGGCGCGCGCCGCTGCGTCAGCGCGCGCGCTCGTACTTCCAGTTCTGCGATTTCCCGTCCGCCACCTGCGACACGGTGGTGGCAATCCGGCGCGCACGCGTGGCGTCCTGCTTTGCCTCGAGGACCCACGCGAGATACTCGCGGCGGCGACCCGGGGAGAACGCCTGCCACTGCGCCCACGCCCGCTGCGACTTCTTGAGCGCCGAGGTGAGGTCGGCCGGCATGGAGAGCGCGGCCTTGGGGTGCTTCTTCGGACGCGCCGCCTTGACACCGGCGTCGTTGAGCGCCATCGCCTTTCGCACGTAGCCGACGAGGACCTGCTTCGCGGGCAGCTCCTTCACGCTCGTGATGCGTCCAAAGCTTCCCATCGCGTCGCGACGCTGGGCGTTGGCGCCCAGCACCAGCGCCCCCTTCCAGAAGCCGAACACGGCGTGCGCCTTGAACGCCGCCATGGAGCACATCATCTCGCCACGATGGTCAAAGTGCGGCATGCTCCATTTCATCGTCTCCTCGACCTGCGGACAGGCAGCGTGCACCACCGCGCGCAGGTGCTCGAGGATGGGCCGCGCGAACGCGGCCGACCTGGCGATGTATGCGTCGACGCGGGGATCACGCGTGGCCATGGGGCACCTCAGGCGTCCTTGCGGGCCACGAGCAGCATCTCGCTGGTCCGGCGGCCCAGTGGTCTGTCGGTGAATCCATCAAATGACTGCTCCACCACGAGGCCGGCGTCGCGCATCAGCTCGGCCAGCTGCGTCGGCGTGTAGAGCCGGATCCGGTGCGTGCGATCCTCCCTCACCCGCGGGCCTCGCCAGCACGACTCTACCGTCAGGAACCCGCTGAGCGGGTCGAAGTGCCGCTCCTGCGCCACCATCGTGCCGTCGGCGGTGGTCCACCAGTCGCGCGCGACGAACTTGGCCATCACGCCATCGCGGTCGCCGCCGTGCCAGATGAGCAGGCCGCCCGGCGCGAGCACGCGCGCGAACTCGCGCACGACCTTCGCGTCGTCACGAGGATCGGCAAAGAAGCCGAAGCTCGTGAAGAGGTTGAGCACCGCATCGAAGCGCCCGGCCCACGCCGCCGGGAGGCGGCGCATGTCGCTGCGTCGGTAGCGCAGCGTGCGCCCGGTCCCTCGCGCGCGCGCCTTCGCGAGCAGCGGCGTCGACAGGTCCACGCCGTCCACGTCGAACCCGGCCTCGGCGAGCAGGTGCGCGTGCCGCCCCTGCCCGCAGGGGCAATCCAGCACGCGGGCACCGGCGGGCAGGCCGAGCAGCTCGACGAGCCGGGCCACCTGCTGGCGGTCCTCTTCGAGACTGAACAGCGGCTCGTACTCGCGCAGATACCCCGCGTCGAAGTACGAATTCCACCAGTCGGATGGTGCGGTGCGTCGCGTCACGCCGTCTCGCCTGGCCACAGATGCACCGTCCTCTGTTGTCTCTCTGTTGTCTCTCTGTTGTTTCTCTAGAAAAACACTGGCTCACGATACGCCCCAAACACATCCTCGAGCGCGGCGCGGATCTCGTACAGCGTCGCGTACGCCCGCGCGCACTCGAGGATGTGCGGCACCAGGTTCTCCGGGCCGCGCGCCGCCGTCCGCAGCGCATCGAGCCGCTGCTGCACCAGCGCGTTGTCGCGCGTCGTGCGCAGCGTCCGCAGCCGGGCCGTCTGCTCTTCCGCGGCCGCCTCGTCGAGCTTCAGCAGCGGAATGGTGAGCGTCTCGTCGGTGACGAACTCGTTCACGCCGACGACGAGCTTGCGGCGCTGCTCGATCTCCCACTGCTGCCGGGCGGCACTCTCGGCGATGCGCTTCTGGAACCAGCCGTCCTCGAGCCCGCGCACGACGCCGCCTTCCTCCTGGATCCGAGCGAACAGTTCCTCCGCTTCGCGCTCCATGTCGTCGGTCAGCTTCTCCACGTAGAACGACCCGCCCAGCGGATCGAGCACCGACGCGACGCCCGTCTCGTAGGCAAGCAGCTGCTGCGTGCGCAGCGCCACCTCCACGGCGTGCTCGGTAGGGAGGGCCAGCGTCTCGTCCATCGAGTTGGTGTGCAGCGACTGCGTGCCGCCGAGGACGGCGGCCAGCGCCTGATAGGCGACGCGCACAATGTTGTTCATCGGCTGCTGCGCCGTGAGGGTGACGCCGGCCGTCTGCGAATGGAAGCGCATGATCCAGCTGCGCGGGTTCCTGGCGCCGAACCGGTCGCGCATGTGCCGCGCCCAGATGCGGCGGGCGGCGCGCAGCTTGGCGATCTCCTCGAAAAAATCGTTGTGGATGTCCCAGAAGAACGACAGGCGCGGCGCGAACTCGTCCACGTCGAGGCCGCGGGCGATGCCCCGCTCCACGTAGGTGAAGCCGTCGGCGAGCGTGAACGCCAGCTCCTGCGCCGCCGTGGCCCCCGCCTCGCGGATATGGTAGCCCGAGATGGAAACGGTGTTCCACTGCGGCGCGTGCGTGGCGCCCCACTCGAAGCAGTCCACGATCAGGCGCAGCGCGGGCTCGATGGGAAAGCACCACGCGTGCTGCGCCATGTACTCCTTGAGGATGTCATTCTGGATGGTGCCGCGCAGCTTCTCCGACGACACCCCCTGCTTCTCGGCGGCGGCGATGTAGAAGCACCACAGGATGATCGCCGGCCCGTTGATCGTCATCGACGTCGACACCTGGTCGAGCGGGATGCCGTCGAACAGCGTCTCCATGTCGGCGAGCGAGCTGATGGCGACGCCGCACTTGCCCACCTCGCCCTCGGACCGCGGATGGTCCGAGTCGTACCCCATCAGCGTCGGGAAGTCGAACGCGACCGAGAGTCCCGTCGTGCCACGGTCGAGCAGGAACTTGTAGCGCTCGTTGGTCTCGGTGGCCGAACCGAAGCCGGCGAACTGCCGCATCGTCCACAGCTTGCCGCGATAGCCGGTGGGGTGGATGCCGCGCGTGAACGGGAACTCGCCCGGGACTTCGAAGGCCGTGCCGCCGGAACCTTCGAGATCGAGCGCCGTGTAGAGCGGCTGGACTTCGCGCGCCGAGTTGGTCCAGGCCAGGTTGCGCTTCTCGCCGCTCGCGTAGCGCGCCTGCCACCGGGCCAGTTCCGCGCGCAGGTGCTCCAGTTCCGCACGCATCGCGTCGAGCGTGGGATCGACTTCGGACCGCGTCGTCATGCGTTCTCTCCGGTCATCAGGGGGCCGCTCCGCAGGAGCAGCGCATCGGCAACGGCGTACGGCGTGGTGCGTCCGGCGGCGAGGTCGGCGACCTGTGCGTCGATCCACGCGTTGGTGGCGGCGTCGGTCCAGAGCCGGCGAGCCAGCCGCTGGAAGACGACGTCCTTCACCCGCTCGCGCAGCCGCGCGCGGCGCCGCACGTCCAGTTCGCCGCTGCGCTCAAGATACGCATGGTGCGCCTCCAGCGCGGCCAGCATCTCCGGCAGCCCCTCGCCCGTCGTGCCCACCGCGCGCAGCACGGGCTGGCTCCAGCGCTCGGCGCCGTCCGCCACCGGGTGCGCCTCGCCCTCGCGTGCGGCCGAGAGGGCGCGGAGGCTCACTCCGTGGTGCGCCGGCACGTTCTTCATGGCCTGGCCGCCGCGGAGCCCGAGCATGAGCTCGATGTCGTTGCGCAACCGGTCAGCGCCCGGGCGGTCGGCCTTGTTGACCACGAAGACGTCCGCGATCTCCATCAGGCCGGCCTTCAGCGTCTGGATCGAATCGCCGGCTTCGGGCACGAGCACCAGCAGCGACGTGTCGGCCGTGCGGGCAATGTCGAGTTCGCTCTGCCCAACGCCGACCGTCTCGATGATGATGCGGTCCAGTCCGAACGCATCCAGCACGTCGCAGACCTCGCGCGTGGTCCCGGCGAGCCCGCCCAGGGAGCCGCGGGTGGCCATCGAGCGGATGAAGACGCCGGGATCGAGCGCCACCGCCTCCATGCGCACGCGGTCGCCGAGGAGGGCGCCGCCCGAGAAGGGCGAGGTCGGATCCACGGCGACGATGCCGACCGTCAGGCCCTGCGCTCGCAGCGCGCCGGCAAGGCGCGTGGTGATGGTGCTCTTGCCCGCGCCGGGCGGACCGGTGAGCCCGATGCGGCGCGCGCGTCCGACGCGTGAGTGCATGGCGGCCAGCAGCAGGTCGGACCCGGGGCGTCCGTTCTCGACCACGGAGACCGCCCGGGCCAGCGCCGCCTTGCGCCCCGCCGCAAAGTCCTCGAGCAGGGCATGCAGCGCGCGCGGCGCCGCCGGGGGAAGCTGCAGGGCGCTCACGCCCCCTCCCCGTCGGCGGTGTCGTCGTGTTCATCGTGAATATCGCCCACCAGCTCCTCCACCAGATCCTCGAGCGTGACGAGGCCGAGCGTGCGCCCCGACGCGTCGCGCACGATGGCGAGGTGGCGGCGCTCGCGCAACATGGTGCGCAGCAAGTCGATGCACGGGAGGTCGGGCGCCGCAAACGTCACGCGCCGGATGCGCGACACCGGCGCCGCGGGGCGCTCGAGCACGTCGAACGAGTGAATCATGCCGATCACCCGGTCGAGGTCGCCGTCGATCACCGGGATGCGCGAGAGCGCCGTGCGTGCCACGAGGCGGGCGATCTCCGCGTCGGGGAGCGACCGGTCCACCGCGACGATGCGCTCGCGCGGCGTCATCACGTCGCGCACGCGCGTCACGCCGAACTCCACCACGCCGCTGATGATGGCGCTTTCGTCGGCCTCGCCCACCCCCTCGAGTTCACCCTCGCGCAGCAGGTCCTCGAGCGCGTCGCGCGGGTCGTCCATCGAGACCGGCTCGGGACGGGCGAGGGCGCGCGCGCCCCACTCCGCGAGCGCGAGCACGGGCGAGACCAGCATGCCCAGCGCATGCAGCACGGGCAGCAGGAGGGGGATGAGTTCCATCCCCCACCGACGCGCGATCGCGCGCGGCACGGATTGCCCGAACACCAGCAGGAGAAGTGCCGCAAGGAGCAGCGTGCGGGCGAGCCCCAGCCCCGTCTCCGCCTGGGCGACGGCGGTGACGCCGATCGTCATCGTCAGCGCCGCAATGCCGGTGCCGGCGGCGAGGAGGAGCCGCGGCGGCCGCGCCACGAAGATCTCCGCCGACGCGATGCCGGCGAGCTTGCGCTCCACCCAGTGACGCAGCCAGATGCGGCTCACCGAGCGCACGGCGGTGGCGGCCGCCGTCAGCCACGCCACGAGGAAGATCAGGAACAGGATCAGCGGGCTCATTCATCCACCCCGGCGGAAGCCTCGGGGAGGCGCTCGAAGTAGACCCGCTCGATGCGGCGGCCGCGCATCTGCTCGATGACGACGCGGAAGCCCTGCACCTCGAGATCCTCGCCCGGCTCCGGGACGCCATCGAACAGCTCGTAGGCGAGCCCGCCCACCGTGGTCACATCCTCATGGTGGAAATCATGGCTCGTGAGCGCGGAGAGCGTATCGAGGCTCACATGCGCCGGGACCCAGAATTTGTCGCGCCCCTCTCGCTTGATCAGGTCCTCGTCCTCGGAGTCGTTCTCGTCGAGGATGTCGCCGACGATGACCTCGAGCACGTCCTCCAGCGTCACGAGACCGGCGACGCCGCCGAACTCATCCACGACGAGGGCGATGTGGCGGTGGTTCAGGCGGAAATCGCGCAACTGCGCGTCCACGGTGTTGGTGAGCGGGATGAACCAGGCGGGGCGAATCAGCGTCCGCCATCCGCCGGCCGGTTCCTCGTCGTCGAGCACCGCGTGGAGGAGGTCCTTGGCGAACAGCACGCCCTCGACCTCATCGAGGTCCTCGCCGTACACCACGAGGCGGGAGTGCCGTGCGCTGCGCACGCGCGCCACCACTTCGGACCAGCGCGCGTCGCGCTCAACGCCGACGATGTCCACCCGCGGCACCATGATCTCCTGCACCTGGGTGTCACCGAGGGCAAAGACCCCCGTCAGGAGCCGCTGTCCGGCATCGCCGGCGCTGCCGTCGCCCACCTCCGCGGCCACCACCTCGCGGAAGCGCTCGACGTTCGCATCGCGGGCGTCCGCGTCGGGACGCCGCGGCATCAGGTTCGTGAGCACGCCGTCGCACCACGCGCCGAACGTGACCACGGGGCGCAGCAGCGCCAGCGCCGCGCGCACCACCGGCGACAGGCGTCGCAGGGCGCGGATGGCCAGCAGGTCGCCGAGCGCGCGGGCTCCGCTTTCCGACACGGTCACGGTGAGCGCGGCGAGTACCACCGCGAGCACGACGTTCGCATCCGGCCCCAGCGCCACGGCCAGCGCAGCGCCGGCGCCCAACTGCATCAGGATGCGGGAGAATGCGAGCGCGCGGTGGGCCGCCTCCCGGTCGAGCAGCAGCGGGCGCGCCGGCTCATCCGGCGGCACCTCATCGAGGTCAATGGTCAGCAGCGCACCATCGGCCGCGGCGCACAGCGCGGCCGCCAGGACACACAGCCCGGCAAGGAGAGCGGCGGTCATGCCGGGCGTGCCGGTCGGCGCACGAGCCCCGCGAGGAGCGCTTCCTGCCGCCGCCACATGGGCGACGCCTCGCGCGCGCGGTCCTCGGGATGGTCCCAGCCGAGCACGTGCAGCGTGCCGTGCACCACCAATCGCAGGAGCTCCTCACGGACGCCGCACCGCGCCGCACGCGCGTTGGCTCGCGCGATGTCCGGACAGATGTAGACGTCGCCCACGACGCCGGTCCCCGGCGTCGGCGCAAAGCCGAACGAGATCACGTCGGTGGCGCCCGCATGCCCGAGATGCCGCCGGTTGAGCCGGGCCATCGCCGACGGCGAAACCAGCGTGACCGACACCAGGGCCGCGCGCACGCCCTCGGCGCGCAACACGCGTCGCGCCGCGTCGGCGAGCCGGTGCGCCGCGATGGGTGCGCGCACGCCCTCGCAGGCCACCCCGACGCTGAGCGCCCCGCCGGCCGGTCGCGGCGCGCTGCTCACGCGTCCTTCTCCGCGTCGACGGCGTACGCCTTGACGATCTCGCGCACGAGCCGATGCCGTATGACGTCGGCGTCCGTGAAATAGTGGAACGCAATGCCGTCGATCCCGGGCAGGATGCGCTCCACCTGCGTAAGTCCGCTGTCCGCCTTGTTGGGCAGGTCCACCTGCGTCTTGTCGCCCGTGATGACCGCACGCGAGTTCACGCCGAGCCGGGTGAGAAACATCTTCATCTGCAGGCTGGTGGCGTTCTGTGCCTCGTCGAGGATGACGAAGGCGTCGCCGAGCGTGCGGCCGCGCATGTACGCCAGCGGGGCGATCTCGATGGTGCGCGTCTCGAGCGCCCGCTGCATCCGCTCCGGCGGCATCATGTCCTCGAGGGCGTCGTAGAGCGGGCGCAGGTACGGGTCCACCTTTGCCTGCATGTCGCCGGGGAGGAAACCCAGCGACTCGCCCGCCTCCACTGCCGGCCGTGCCAGCACGATGCGCCGTACGCGCTTGCGCGAGAGCATGTCCACCGCCGCGGCCACGGCGAGGTACGTCTTGCCGGTGCCGGCCGGACCGATGCCGACCACGATGTCGTTCTCGAACAGCGCGCGCAGGTACTGGGCCTGTCCCGCCGTCTTGGGCTGGATGATCTTGCGTACGCCCGGCAGCACCAGCCGCTCGGGCGCGCCCTCGCCCGTCGCCGGCCCTTCCATCGAGAAGCGCAGCACGTCGTCGGGATCGAGCGCGGTGCGCTGCTTCGCGGCGTCGAGCATGCGCTGCGCGACGCCCGCCGCCTTCTCCACCGCCTCGGCCGTCCCCATCAACGTCATCGTGTCGCCGCGCAGCGTCACGCGCACCGGATAGATGCGCTGCAGCTCCGCGAGGTTGGCGTCGCCGACGCCCGCCAACAGCAGCAGGTCGACGCCTTCGGTGGACAGCCGCCGCGTCTGCGCCTCACCGGCATCCGCCGCCGCGCCGCGCGCCGTCGCCTCAGTCACGCTCCCTCCACGGTGGAGCGCAGGTGCAGCTCGCGCAGGTCGGCGGGGGGCACCGTGGTCGGCGCGTTCTCGAAGAGCGCCCGCGCCGCCGTCGTCTTTGGAAAGGCGATCACGTCGCGCAGCGAGCTCCCGCTGGAGAGCAGCATCGAGATCCGGTCGAACCCGAAGGCGATGCCGCCGTGCGGCGGCGCGCCCGCGCGGAGCCCCTCGAGCAGGAAGCCGAACCGGCGCTCCTGGTCGGCCTCGTCGCCGATGCCGAGGAGCGTGAACATCCGCGACTGCACGCGCGGATCGGACGTGCGGATGGAGCCGCCGCCCAGCTCGAGCCCGTTCAGTACGCAATCGTAGGCGAGCGCGCGCCACGTCTCCGGGGCGTCGGGATGCGACGCCATGTCGTCGGGGTTGGCCGCCGTGAAGGGATGGTGCACCGCCGCGAGCGCGCCCGTCGCCGGATCCTGGTCGAACATCGGGAAGTCGGTGACCCAGAGGAAGCGGCGTGCGTGCTCGTCCACCAGCCCGAGCCGGCGCGCGCACTCCTGCCGCACACGATCCAGCGCCGGACTGCTGATGCGGTCGCCCGCGGCCACGAGCAGCGCGAGGTCGCCGTCCTGCAGCGCGAGCGCCGCTTCGGCCTCCGGCGTCAGGAACTTCGCCACCGGCCCGTCGAGCTTGCCGTCGGCCTTCTTCACGCGCAGGAGACCGCCCGCCCCCGCGCCCTTGGCCACCGCTTCCAGCTCATCCACCTGCTTGCGGCTCCACGCGGCACCGCCGGGGACGCGGAGGCCGCGCACGCGACCCCCGGCCTCGATGGCCGACTTCGTCACGACGAAGTCGAGCGGCGCAAACGCGGACGTGAAGTCGTGCAACGCGAGGCCGTACCGCAGGTCGGGACGGTCGCAGCCATAGCGCTCCATCGCGTCGGCGTACGACATGCGCTCGAACGGCGTCGCCACGTCGTGCCCCGCCTCGCGCCAGATTGCGGCGATCATTCCCTCGGAGAGCGCCATGATGTCGTCGCGCCCGATGAAGGATGCCTCGATGTCGATCTGCGTGAACTCAGGCTGCCGGTCCTGCCGCAGGTCCTCGTCGCGAAAGCAGCGCGCGATCTGGAAGTAGCGGTCGAACCCGCTGCACATGAAGAGCTGCTTGTAGATCTGCGGCGATTGCGGCAGCGCGTAGAACTCGCCCGGATGCACGCGGCTCGGCACGAGATAGTCGCGCGCTCCCTCGGGCGTCGGCTTGGTCAGGATCGGCGTCTCGAGTTCGAGGAAGCCGCGGTCGCTCAGGTACGCGCGCGTCACTTGCAGCAGCCGATGCCGGAGGATCAGGCTCGCCTGGAGTTCCGGACGGCGCAAATCGAGATACCGATGCCGCAGGCGCAGATCCTCCGCGGGCAGCTTGTCGTGCTTTCCGCGCGCCACGGGAATGGCGGGCGTCACCGCCGGACCGACCACGCGAATGGACGTTGCGCGCACCTCGATCTCGCCCGTGGCGAGGTCTGGATTGCGCATCTCCGCCGGGCGGCGTTCCACGATCCCCTGCACGATCACCACCGACTCGACGCCCACGGCGGCTGCGCCGGCGATCGCCTGCGCGCTCGACCAGTCCGGATTGAAGCTCACCTGGACCAGGCCGGCGCGATCGCGCAGGTCCATGAAGACGAGTCCGCCCAGGTCGCGCGAGCGATGCACCCAGCCGCCAAGCGTGACCGCCGTGCCTGCGTGCTCGGCGCGTAGGTCGCCGCACCGGTGCGTGCGCTGCGACGTGGCGAAGACAGTCCCTTCGGTCAACGGGGTAACTCCCGGCGCGTCGGCGCCAACGCGGCGAACATCGCGAGGCCGATCGCGGCCCCGGCGGCGTCCGCCAGAAAGTCTCCCAGCTCCATGGCGCGGCTGGGCATGAGTTGCTGCTGCACTTCCGTCACGGCTCCAAAAACGATCGTCCCGACGAGCGCCGGCCAGGCCGGCCGCCGGCTCGCCGCCAGCGCCCACGCGCCGAGTGCTGCCTGCACGGCGAACAACCCGGCATGCACGATCTGGTCGAAGCCGATGTTCCTCAGCAACTGCGGCACCTCCGGCGGAGATGGCCACAGCAGGAGTCCCTCGATGAACGCCGCCCATCCCACCACCCACGCCCAGCGCCCACGCATCACGGCGCCTCCGCGTGCGCGAGCGCCGCGGCGAACGCCGCGGCGTCGCTCGCCTCGAACAGCGCCTGCTTCAGCGCATCGTTGCGCATCAGGCGCGCCAGGCGTCCCAGCACCTTCAGGTGCAAACCGGCCGCGGCTTCCGAGGTGATGACGAGGACGCAGAGGCGCACCGGCACGCCATCCGGCGCCTGATAGTCCTCCACGCCTTCCACGATGCCCGCCGCCATGCGGATGCCGTCAATCGCATGCGTGCGCCCATGCGGGACGGCCAGTCCGTCCCCGATGGCCGTGCTCGCAATGGCCTCGCGCGACAGCACCCCCTGAAAGGCCGCATCCAGCGTCGCTGGATCGGCATCGGGAAGCGCGAGATCCAGGAGTTCCTGGAACAGGGCGTGGCGTGAATGGCTGCCCAACGGAACGCGAATGCGCTCCGGGGGGAGCAGTGCGGTGAGCAACCGGTACTCCGCAGGGGTAGAAACAGTGTAAAACTAACGGAGAAATGCACTTGGTGGTAGCAACCGAGCGCTTGACCGGGTCCTGCGGCGCGGGTATCGTGCGCTGATGCGCCGGTCCGCCCTACTATTCCTTGGCAGCGTGCTCCTTCCCGGGATGCTGGCGGCGCAGCTGGTCCCCGGCCGCGACCTCCTGTCGTTCCCGCTCGGACTCACGAGCGAGGCACCGGCCCTCGGCACCACCGCGGGCTTCGGACTCTGGAATCCGGCGAGCATCGGCGTGCCCGAGGGGAGCCGCGCCCGGTTCGCCGTCGGGACGATGAGCGCTCCTGTGGACGTGGCCGTGACGGCACAGCTTGCCACCGCGGCAGGCCGCTGGCGCGACGGCACCACGGTCGCCGTCGGCATTGCGCACGCGTCGGTGAACGACCTGCTGCGCACCGACTCCGACCCGCAGTCCCTCGGCGACGAGATCCCGTACGCCACCACGCTCGTCTCCCTGATGGCGGCGCGGGCGCTCGGACCGGTCACGCTCGGCGCCGCGCTGCGCGTGCGCAGCGGACGGCTGGACAACATCTCGCGCCACGCCATCTCCATGGACCTCGGCGTGATTTCCCGCGGGCTCGGATCGCGCGACATCCGGCTGGCCGCCTCCACGTTTCTTGCCAGTGCGGTTTCCAACGCGCACGAGCGGGCGCAACTGCTTTCGGCCATTGACGCCCGCCTCGCGGGTACGGACTCGCTGCGGACAAGCCGCATCGGCGCCAGCTACACCGCCGGCGACGGCCTGGCGCGCGAGACCTTTGGCTACGCCGCCGCACGCTGGGCGCGCCTCGAGGGGCGCATCGGCGCCGCCCGCACCGAGGCGTTCGGCCACACGAACTGGCGCGGCCGTCTGGGGGTGGCGTTCCACCATCGCGGCTACGTGATCGGCGTGGCGCGCGAGGAAGGCGCTGGCAACTTGTCGGCGACCTATCAGTTCACGCTCAGCTCCGTCGTCAAGTGAGCGACCGCGCCGAACGCGTCAACGTGCTTGACCTCAGCCCGGCGGCGGCCGAGCAGACGCTGCGCGACTTCGCCACGGCCCGCGGCGTCGACGCGTACCGCGGCAGCCAGGCGCTGCGCCACCTCTGGGCCGCGCCGGCGCCGAGTTTTCAGGCGATGAGCGACCTGCCGCTGGCATTCCGGACGGAGTTGGAGCGGTCCTTTGCGATGCCGCGGCTCGAACTCGTCGACGAACAACGCTCCACCGACGGCACGCGCAAATTTCTTTTCCGCCTGCAGGACGGACAGACCATCGAGACCGTGGCGATTCCCGACGGGAATCGCGTGACGCTCTGCATTTCGTCCCAGGCCGGATGCGCACTGCAGTGTTCGTTCTGCGCCACCGGATTGATGGGGTTCGCCCGCAACCTGCTCCCGGCGGAGATCGCCGGCCAGGTGCGGGAACTCGCGCTCCTGCCGGAGCCGGTGAAGCCGACCAACGTCGTCTTCATGGGCATGGGCGAGCCCATGATGAACTGGAAGGCGGTGAGCGTCGTGCTGACGATCCTCAACGATCCCAAGGGATGCGGCATCGGCGCCCGCCACATCACGGTCTCCACCGTCGGCGTGCTGCCTGGCATCGAAGCGCTGGCGCAGCGGCCCGAGCAGTTCCGGCTCGCCATCTCCGTGCACGCGCCCACCGACGAACTGCGGCGCATGCTGATGCCGGTGAACATCAAGTTCCCGCTGGACAAGCTCATCGACGCTGCCGCCGGGTTCAGCCGGCGCGTGACGTTCGAGTATGTGATGCTGGGCGGCGTCAACGACCAGCCCGCACACGCGACGGAACTCGCGCGGCTCGCCAAGCGCTGCGGGGCGTTCGTCAACCTGATTCCGCTGCATCCCGGCGGCGCCGGCGCGTATACGCCGACGTCGCCCGACGGCATTCGCCGGTTCGCGGCGGCGCTCGCGAAGCACGGCGTGGAGGTGGCGGTGCGCAAGAGCCGCGGCACGGACATCGCCGCGGCATGCGGGCAGTTACGGGTAGAGCGACTGCGGCGGCGGCCGCCACGACCGACCGATGAGCACGGTGAGGTCGACGTAACGTAGCGAGTCGGGGCGCGCCTCGACCCGCGCGCCACCCATCGCCTGCGCGGCGAGCTTCGCCCAGTCAGGGTGCCCGGACCGGTCGAGCACCAACGTGCTGTCGGCACGTTCCGCGGCCGGCGCGGTGCCGGTGCCCACCACGTCGAACCCCTTGTCGCGCAGCCAGGCGGTGGCCAGCCGGCCGAGTCCGCGCGTGGAGGTCGCGTTCAGCACCTCGACCTTGATGCGCACCGTGTCGGGGACCACGCGAGACGGACGCACCGCCGCTGTGGCCTCGCCGTCCGCACTCGCCGCATCATCCGGTCGGGACCCGCGGATTCGATACAGGCCACCGGCCGTCGCCACCAGCAACACCATCAACGCGACGCGACGCCGGCGTCGTCGCGCCACCGCGCCGTTCGGCGCATTCACCGGACCGAATTCCACAGCGTGACGGTCCCCTCGAAGATCCGGTTGCCCTCACGCAGCGTCCATTCGAGCCGCATGCGCACGGCCTGCCGGAAGACGCCGTCGAAGTTGTGCGGCAGCTGCGCGGCGAGAAAGGCGCGATCGGCATGCATGAAGCCGCGCCCGGGCTCGAGAAAGTCGGCCATGAACAGCGCGCGTCCGGTGCGATCCCACTCCGGATGCCCCATCGTGTGCCAGCGCACCGCCTCCAGCACGCTCGGCCGCGACTCACCGTCCCGCTCGAGGAGCACGGCGGCGGCCGGCCCATGCAGGATGCCGTCGGGAAGGTCGGACGCCGGGATGATGCTGCGCAGCGCCTCCGGTGTTGCGTCGCGCAGGGCGTCGTGCCAGCGGCCGGCATCATGCCACGCCTGCGCCTCGGCAGCATCGAGCTGCATGCGCGCCGCCCAGTCATCGAGCAGCGCGGTCACGCGGGCGATGTGCGAACGCCGTTTCTCGCTGACCACCGCCCATGCGGGCAGGATGGGCGGTGTCATGACGCGCGGTCGTCGAGCGCGCGCCGGAGCTCGCCCGCGAGCGACACGGCGGCTTCCACCGACTCGCCGGCGGCGCGCACGAGGGCGCTGCCCACGACGATGCCGTCGGCGTGGGCGCCGACGGCGCGCGCCTGTTCCGGTCGCGCGATGCCGAATCCGACGCAGATCGGGAGCGCGCAGACGGCACGCAGCGTCGCGATGGTGTCCGGCAGGTCGGTCGGCAGCTGGGCGCTGACGCCCGTCACGCCGAGACGCGAGATGAGGTACACGAAGCCGCGGCCGTGCCGCGCGATCTCTGCCATGCGTAGTTGCGGCGTGGTGGGCGCGACCAGTCGCACGAAGGCGAGCGGTCCCCCGCCCAGCCAGGCCTCGCGCGCCGCGTCGGCGCCCACGGGCAGGTCGGTGACGAGCACCCCATGCACGCCGGCGTCGGCCGCACGACGCAAGACGTCGGGACCGGCGGCGAGCAGCGGATTCAGGTAGCTGAACAGCACCACGGGAATGCCGAGCTTGGCGCGGCTGACGAGCGCGAGGGCGGCATCGAGCGTGACGCCGTGCGACAGCCCCGTCTGCGAACTGGCCTGGATGACCGGCCCATCGGCCATGGGGTCGGAGAACGGAACGCCGACCTCGAGCACGTCGGCGCCCGCCGACTCGAGCCCCTGCCACAGCGCCACACTGCGCTCCGGATCGGGGTGGCCGGCGGTGGCGTAGCAGACGAGGGCGCGGCGTCCCTGGGCGCGGAGCGCGTCGAAGCGAGCAGTCAGCACGGGCGTCTCAGACGAAGTAGTCGCCGACGCGAATGCCGTACTTGTCGGGATCGGCGGTCTTGATGATCGTGCGGCGATAGTCGCCCGCCTCGTTGCGTTCCGTGAGGTCCACCACCGTGCCCGGATACTGCACGTTGCCCATGTCGTCGCTCACGATGCGCACCAGCGGGCGCGACAGCATCTCGGGATCGGGGTTCGCCGCGTGCACGATGGCGAGCTCGAACGTGTCGAGCACCAGGAACGTGCCCACCGGATAGATGCCGAGGAGGTTGATGAACGCCTTCACGATGACCTGGTCCATGCCGCGGCGCGCGTTGTCGCGCATCTCCTGGAGCACGGCTGACGGCGTCATCGGCGTCGTCTGGTACGACCGGCGCGACGTGGCCGCATCGAAGCCGTCGGCCACGGCCACGATCTTGGAGTAGAACATCATCTCCCTGGTGCGGAGGCTGCGCGGATACCCCGTCAGGTCGCGCTTCATGTGATGCTGGAACGCGACGAGCATGGAGCGGTACGGGAACTCCTGCTGGTCCTTCACCGAAAACAGCGCGAGGACGCCCATCCACGGATGCGATGCGATGGCGCGCCATTCCTCGTCGGTCAGGACGTCGGCCTTGTTGATGATCTCCGCCGGGACGCGCGCCTTGCCGATGTCATGGAACAGCGCCGCCATGCCGAGGTCGTACAGCTGCAGGCGCGTGAGCGCGAGCCGACGGCCAAGCGCGATGGAGAAGATGCAGACGTTCACCGAGTGCGTGAACGTGTAGTCGTCGTAGTCGCGAATGGTGGTCAGGCCGACCAGCGACGTCTCGTCGGCGAGGATCTGGTCCACGATGCCCTGCACCACGCGCTTGATCTTCTTGATGTTCGCGCTCTGTCCCATGCGGACCGAGTTGATGACTTCCTTCGTCGCGGAGACCGACTTGGCGTACGTGCGCTTCGCCTTCTCCTTCGACTCGACGCGCTCACCGCCCTGGTCGTCCTCCGACTCCACCAGCGGCGCGAGCTCGAACGCCGTGATGCTCGTGTCGGCGAGGCGCTGCAGCAGCGCCTCGAACCGCTCCACGGCGTCGCTCCCCTGCGGGTTCATCAGGTAGCCGAGGAGCACGGTCCAGTCGCGCGTCGCGGGTGCGCGCAGGGTGCGCAGGGTGCCGATGCCGTTCTGGCGGAACTGGTTCAGCAGCGCGCTGAAGCTCGAGTAGTTCTCGAGGTCGAGGCGCAGGCGCGTGCTGTTGACGAAGATGAACTCTCCCGCGATGCGAAACTCGCACTCCTTCTCGCGCGTGAGCAGGTCATTCGTGATCTGTGACAGGTCCTGCAGCGATTGCTGCACGACCGCGTTCTCGAACGGATAGAGGCGCAGGTTCCGGATCGTCCCGTAAAACGCCATGATGAACGCGCGGCTGGCCACGCGCACGTATGCCTCGCCGGTGACCTCGCTCATGGCCTGCATGGCGACGGACCCGCGCATCGCCACCGACGGGCGCGACGGGGTGGTCACTGGCCGCCTCCGCCGCGCATGGCGCGGGTCACCGCGTTCCGCACGACGACATCCTTGTCGCCCTCGGCCCGCTGCAGCGACTCGCGCGCCGCCGCCGAGCCAATGCGGCCGAGCGCCACCGCCGCGCAGGCGCGGAGTTCCGGGTCCTCCTTGCGGGCGAACAGGCCGCCCTTGGCGTTGAGAATGCTGTCGAGGTAGGGCACGCCGCCATCGCCGCACAGCGAGCCGTAGAGCTCGAAGAAGGTGAGGCGCTCTGTCCGGTCGGCATCGCGCAGTTCCTTGCCCTTGACCGCCGCTTCCGCGCGGCTAAGCGCCGGCCGGTACTGCCGCGCCATCAGCGTGCGCGCCGCCTGGACGCGCAGGTCGCGGTCGGCGTCGCCGAGGGCGCGCTCCATGGCCTGAAGCGCGCCCGGCGAGCCAATGTCCCCGAGCGACGCGAGGGCGGCGAGGCGGAGCTCGCGGTCGCCCACCTCGAGCACCTTGGCCATCGCCGGCACGCCGGCGGCCGTGCGCATCGCGCCGCAGCGACGGATGGCCTCGAGCGCCACGTCGCGCGACGGATCAGCGATGAGCTTCACCAGTTCGCCCGTCGCCGACTCGGCGATGCGCGTCGCCGCCGATTCGAGCAGCGGACGCAAGCCGACGTTCTGCGCGCGCGGCAGCCACGCAAAGATCGTGGAGAGCGCGGTCGGCCGAAGCTGGCCGAACAGGTCGTTCAGGTCGGTGGACGACGGGAGCACGGGGGCGGCGTCCATGGCCTCGAGGAGCTGCGACAGCGCCGCCGGTTCGCTGAGCCGCACCGACAGCGAGGCCAGGCGGTCCTTCGTTTCGGGCTGCACGTCACGCGCGCGCTCGAGCGTGGCCGCGGCCTCGCGGAGGAGGTACGCCACGGCCGCGAACTGGCCGGCGGAGAGCAGGTGCAGCATCAGCGCCTCGATGTCCGACAATACCTCGGCGCGCACGAGCGGGTCCACCTGGAACTCGAAGATGTCCAGCAGCGAGTCAAGCACCGCGCGCCGCATGTCGGTCGCGTACTCCCGCAGCGTCTCCTGCCGCAGGTACTCCACCTCCTTCTCGTCCAGGAAGTAGAGCGTGGTGTCGAAATCCTCCATGCTCACGATGCCGGACCGCGCCGGCTTCTCGGACGACCCGCTGGACGCCCCCGACTCCGCCTCTTCGTCCTTCGCCTCCTGCACCGCCTCACTCGGATCGGCCGCGTCGCCGCCGCGCGTCTTGGGCCAGCGCCCCGGCTCCGGCGAGGCCTCGAGTGGCGCCGACTCGTCCGACACGTCCACGTACCGGTACTGCAGCGTCGTGAACTCGTTTTCCCACAGCAGCGTCAGCAGGTCGTCCGTGTTGGGCAGCGCGTGGCGCACCTTCGGAATGATGTTGAGGAAATCGACCAGCTCCTTCTCCTCGAAGCCCTTCTGCAGCGTGAGCTCGCGCAGGCCGTCCTTGAACAGCGTCCACGGCAGCGAGTCGGACGCCTTGGTCGGCTCCTCGAAGACCTTGTGCCCGAACCACTCCAGCGCGGTGTCGCTCACCGCCAGGCGCACCGCGTCCGTCTCCTCCCACAGCGGAGCGAAGACTGCGCGCGCCTGCTCCAGCGAGCGGACGTAGCTGGGGTTGTTGTGGTTGTTGAGGTACAGCAAGTGCGACCGAATGGTCTTGTCGAGCTGGCGCAACATCTCCGCCACGAGCTGCGGCGAAAAGGGCGGCTCGAGATCCTCGGGTCCCTGATCCGGGACGGCGGCCGTGGTCGCGGTCATCTACTCAACATACGGGTTTTGTGCCGAAACGTCACGGTCAATCGGCACCGTGCCGGAGCTCACTCACCTGTGAAACGTCCTTGTCCCCGCGTCCGCTGACGCAGAGCAGCACCGGTTCGTCGGCCGCCCACCGGCCGCACTGCGACGCGATCCACGCCACGGCGTGGGCCGTCTCGAGCGCCGGGATGATCCCCTCGAGCCGCCCGAGGAGCGCAAAGCCCTCCAGCGCCTGCTCGTCGGTGACGGACACATACGTCGCGCGCCCGGTGTCCTTGAGGTGCGAATGCTCGGGGCCCACCCCTGGATAGTCGAGCCCGGCGGAAATCGAATGGGCGGGATAGACCTGGCCGTGCGCATCCTGCAGCAGGTAGCTCAGCGCGCCGTGGAGCACCCCGGGGGTGCCGCGTGTGAGGCTCGCCGAGTGCGCCCCGCTGTCGAGTCCGTGCCCGGCCGCCTCGACCCCAACCAGTTCGACGCCGGCGTCGGGCACGAACGGATGGAAGATCCCCATCGCGTTCGAGCCACCACCGACGCAGGCGACGACGGTGCGCGGCAGGCGCCCCGCGCGTTCGAGCATCTGGCGCCGTGCCTCGCGACCGATGATGGCCTGGAAATCGCGCACCATGCGCGGATACGGGGCCGGCCCCACCACGGAGCCGATGATGTAGTGACTCGTCGGACAGGTCGTGACCCAGTCGCGAATCGCCTCGGTGGTCGCGTCCTTCAGGGTGCGCGTGCCCGCCGTCACCGGCACGACGGTCGCTCCCATGAGGCGCATCCGGTAGACGTTCAGCTGCTGGCGGTGCATGTCCTCCTCGCCCATGTACACCACGCACTCGAGGCCAAGCCGCGCACAGACGGTGGCGGTCGCCACCCCATGCTGTCCGGCGCCGGTCTCGGCGATGATGCGGCGCTTCCCCATGCGGCGCGCCAGCAGCGCCTGGGCGAGGGCGTTGTTGATCTTGTGCGCCCCCGTGTGGTTCAGGTCCTCGCGCTTCAGCCAGACCGGGGCGCCGACGAGCTCCGAGAAGCGCGGAGCGTCGCTGAGCGGTGACGGGCGGCCCACGTAATGCTGCAGCAGCCCGTCGAGTTCGGCGTGAAAGGCCGGGTCGGCCAATGCGGCGTCGAGCGCCACTTCCAGTTCGTCCAGCGCCGGCACGAGCGTCTCCGGCACGTACCGCCCGCCGAATGCCCCGAACCGCCCATCTGCCACGTCCTGCGTCTGCATCTCACCGTCCTCCGCGCGCCGCCGACTCGGCGAAGGCGCGCATCGTTGCATGATCCTTGATTCCGGGCGTCGATTCGACCCCTGACGATACATCCACGACGTCGGGAGCGACCAGCCCGATCGCGCGTTCCACATTCTCCGGCCGCAAGCCGCCCGCGAGCACGAGCCGCCGCGGGCGACCGACGCGGTCGAGCGCCGACGCCAGTCGCTCCCAGTCCACCGCGACTCCGGCGCCACCGAGCGTCCCGGGCACGAGTGCGTCCACCAGGACGGCATCCACGCCTGCATCCGCCGCGCGCAGCGCTGTCGGATCCGCGAGGTCGCTCACGCGGACGACACGCCAGATCTCGCCCGAGAACCGGAGCCGCAGCGCGTCCACCAGCGCCGCGTCCGACGCGACGTGCAGCTGGACAACGTCCAGCGCCGCGGCCGCGGCGGTGGCCGCAATCACCTCGGCCGGTTGTGCTCCGAACACGCCAACGCGGCGTGAGCGGCTTGACGCGCCGGCGCCGTCGAGCACCTCGCGCGCCGACGCGGCATCGAGATGGCGCGGACCGCCGGCGAAAATGACGCCCAGGTACGCGGCACCGAGCGCCCCTCCCACTTTCGCGTCCACGGCGCGGGTGAGCCCGCAGAACTTGACGTCAGCCACGCGTGCTCCTCGGAACGCCGGTGAGGCGCCTGACCGCATCGACGGGAGACGAGACGACGGACAGGGCCGATCCGACGAGCACGGCATCAGCGCCGAGTGCCGCGGCGCGGCGCACGTCATCGACATGGCGAATGCCGCTCTCGTACACCGCCGTGCGTTCGGGCGGAACGAGGCGCAGGAGCCGCTCCGACACGCTGTCGTCGATAGCGAGCGTCTCGAGGTTGCGGTTGTTCACGCCGATCACCCCGTCGGGGACGCCGAGCGCGCGCTCCAGTTCGGATTCGTCGCGCACCTCGAGCAGCACGTCGAGCCCGATGGACCGCGCGGCGGCGGCCAGTGCGAAGAAACGATCCGCGCGAAGGGCACGCGCGATGAGCAGCACCGCGCTGGCCCCCGCGAGCCGGGCCTCGAGGAGCTGCACCTCGTCCACAATGAAGTCCTTGCGCAGCAGCGGGACCTCCACGCTGCTCCTGGCGGCAGCCAGGTCGTCGAGCGAGCCGCCGAACTCCGACGGTTCGGTCAGGACGGAGAGCGCGGAGGCCCCGCCGAGGGCATACTCGGCGGCACGCACGCCGGCGTCCAGCGCATCGTCGAGCACGCCTTTGCTCGGCGACCGCCGCTTGATCTCGGCGATCACGGCGACATCGCGACGCACGAGGGCACCCGAAAAGGACGCAACGGGCGTCAGGGTCGCCATGCGCCGCTCCAGCGCACGCAGGTCGGACCGGGCCGCCTCCGCTCGCTCGGCGGAACGCCGGGCGAGCCGACCCAGCGGGCCCGTGGGCTCCTTCCAGACACTCTGTTGCGTTTCGGTCAATGTTCGGCTACCGTTACTTCGGGGTTTGTTCGCTCGTCTTTTCGGCGCAGCATCCTGAGACCGCCACCTTCCAGCCGGTACCGTCGCCATGCCGCTCACCAAGCGCCAGCGCCAGATTCTCGACTACCTGCAGGGGTACCAGGGCGACCACGGATACGCCCCGAGCTTCGAGGAGATTGCCGCGCACTTCAACTATAACTCGCTGGCGACGGTGCACGAACACCTCACCAACCTCGAGCGGAAGGGCTACATCAAGCGCAGCTACAATGAGAGCCGCGCCATCGAGATCCTGCCCTCCGAGGCGTTCCACCAGTCGGTCGAGCTTCCCCTGCTCGGCGCGGTGGCGGCCGGCACCGCCATCGAGCATTCAACGAGCGGCGAGACGGTGGCCGTTCCCGACGACTTCGTGAAGCGCGGCGGCGCACACTATGTGCTGCGCGTGCGCGGCAACTCGATGATCGACGACCACATCACCGATGGTGACCTGGTGGTGGTCAACCAGCGCCAGACCGCCGACAATGGCGAGATGGTCATCGCGATGCTCAATGGTTCGGCGGCGACCGTCAAGCGGTACTACCGGGAGCGTGATGGCCGCGTGCGACTGCAGCCCGCCAACGAGGCGCTGGCGCCGATGTACTTCGACCGGACCGATGACATCCGCATCGAGGGTGTCGTCGTGGGGGTCATGCGAAAGTTCTGATTCTGGCGCGGGCCTCCCGCTGATGGACGTGGGAACGAGCCTGCGCTGACGGAGGTGGGAACTAGCGCGCCGCAGACGGCAATCGGTCCGCGCCAGCGGTGGCCCGCTGATCAGCCCTTGCCCGCGACGCGCCTCGACACCGCGCGCAGCTTCTCGAGTGCGTCGCGCCCCGCACCGTCGCGCAGGGCTTCCTGCGCTGTCGCCAGCGCCGCCGGGAAGTCGGCGGCGAGTCCCGAGACGTAGATCGCCGCGGCCGCATTCAGCGTCACGGCCGCGATTGCTCCGGGGCGCCCGCGTCCGGCGAGAACCTCTGTCACCACGCGCGCATTGTCGGCCGGTTCCGCCCCGGCGAGATCCGACTCTGCAACCGCGGGCAAGCCGAGCCGCTGTGGCTCCAGCGTCCACGACCGCGCCTCCCCGTCCACGAGTTCCAGCACGGACGTGCTTCCCAGCGGCGACACTTCGTCGAGCCCCGGGGCACCATGCACGATGAGGCTGTGGGTCGTGCCGAGCGCCTGCAGGGCACCGCCGATGAGGCCGAGGCGCCGGGCGTCCGCCACCCCGATGACCTGCCGGCCGGCGCGCGCCGGGTTCGCCAACGGCCCGACGAGGTTCATGACGGTCTGGATCGCGAGTTCACGTCGGACGGGGCCGACATGCCGCATGGCCGGATGCATGGACGGCGCGAACATGAAGACGATGCCCGCACCGTCGAGCACCTCAGCCATTCGCGGCACGGGAATGTCGATGCGCACGCCAAGGGCTTCGAGCACGTCGGCGCTGCCCGACCTGGAGGTGAAGGACCGGTTGCCGTGCTTGGCAACCCGAACGCCCGCCCCCGCCGCGAGGAGTGCCGCCGCCGTGGAGATGTTGAAGGTCGTGAGCGTTCCGCCGCCCGTGCCGCAGGTGTCCACGAGCGATTCGGGTGCGTCGGTATGCAGGACGGTCATGGCGTCGCGCAGCGCCGTCGCGACGCCGGCCAGTTCCTCCGGCGTCTCTCCCTTCACGCGCAGCCCCATGAGCAGGGCCGACACCTGCGCGGCGGTGCCTTCCCCGCGCATCACGCAGCCGAACGCCAGCGCGGCATCGTCACGCGCGAGCGACTCCCCGGCGGCGAGCCGGCGGATGGCGGCGTGAAGCGGGCCGCTAGTCATGGATGCGGTCGAGCAGTTGCTCCGGCAGGCGGGCCTCGATCGCGATCAGGGAGATCACGAGGCCCAGCAGGCGCACGCGCTCCACATCTTCCTCGACGAAGAGGCCGCGCTGCGCCCGGTTGGTGAGGTTCACCACGCCGATCAGTTCGTCGCGAATGACGAGGGGAAACGAGATGAAGGAGCCCGTCGTGAGGTACTCGTCGCGCAGCAGCGGCTGGGCCTGCGCATCGGACGCGTCCACCACGAGCAGCGGCTGGCGGCTCGCGGCCACGCGGCCGGCGACGCCCTGCCCCACCGTGATGCGCGCGCCCTCGTGCACATGCGGCGCAAGGCCGCGTGCGGCGGCGAGGTACAGCGTGTCCGGCTCCGGGGCGCGCAGGAAGAGCGAACATCGCATCGCCTGCATGTCGTCGCCGACGAGCGCGAGCAATCCCTCGGCCAGCCGCTTGGGGTCCACGTGGTGGGCGGCCAGGTCGAGCACGCGGTCCAGCAGGTAGATGGTGCGCGTGCGCTGGCGCAGCCCCTCGCTGCGGCGATGCAATTCAATGTGCGCCTGCTCGAGCTGGCCGACCGCAGCGGTGACCTGGTGCTCGAGGGCGCGCAGCCGCGACGCGGCGCGCCGGGCGTCTTCCGCGCCGCGCGCCATCTCGCGCGCCTGCTGCACGGTCTGCCCGGCGCGCGCCGCGTCGGCCGCGCCGCGCGCCTGCTTGAGCTGCTGCTCCATCTCCGTGAGCTTCGCGACGTACTCTCCGTGCACCCGCTGCGTGACGTCTTCGAGCGTGCGCGCCGCCTCGGCGCGCGCCTCGCGCTCGGCAAACCGGTCGTGCGCCAGCTCGAACAGCGCCGCGAGCGCGCCCGCGCGCTCGAGGACGCGTGCGCCGAAGACCCGCCGGGGCTCGTGGAGCGCGAGCACCGCCGCCAGCTCGCCATCGAAGCAGATGCCACGCAGGGCCAGGTCACCCGACTCGCCCAGGGCGGGGAGCTGCAGCATCCGCGCAAACGTGTCGGATTCCTCGCCGACATCCACAAAGGTGCCGCCGGCTTGCACGCGCTGCACCACGGCGGACGAGAACTGGCGGAGCGCCACCTCGAGCGGCGTCCGCGCCACCGTGCCCCGGTCCCAGGTCAGGCACTCGACCAGCTTGCCGTCGCGCGCATCGAAGGGGAGATACGCCACCACGACGGCCCGGTCGACCTCCGCCATGCCCTCCGCCAGCGCAACGAACGCCGCCTCCAGACGCGGAGCGGCGGCGAGAGCGTGGGCCAGCGAAGCGAGGGTGGATTCAGGCATCCAGCGGCGGGGCGAGAAGGGCAATCGAAGGGCGGCGACGGCGCCCCGGGCGGCCAGCGCGGCCACCTGCGGGAACGTGAGGCCTACGTCGAGCCCTGTCAATCGGTTGGGCACTGCTCATTTGCTTGATCGCGCCCGTGCCGGCGGCTATTTTCATCGCAATGGCGGGACGCGTGTTTCAGCTCGTGTTGCATTATGACGGCACCGACTTTTCCGGCTGGCAGGTGCAGCCGGAAACGCGAACCGTGCAGGGAACCCTCGAATCGGCCCTGGCCCGCCTCTGCGGCGAGCCGGTCCGGGTGACGGGCGCGGGCCGAACGGACGCGGGGGTCCATGCTCGCGGACAGGCGGCCGCGGTGGAGGTGCCGCTGCACTGGACGCCGGATCGCCTGAGGCATGTGCTCAATGCACAGCTTCCCGACGACGTCTTCGTGGCGGCCGTGCATGAGATGCGACCGGAGTTTCACGCGCGCTTCAGCGCAACCAGCCGGCGGTACAGCTATACCGTGGGTCTCGATGATGCGGCGCGCTCGCCCTTTCGGCGGCGCTGGGAATGGCCGCTCGGGCGACCCGTGGATGGCGATGCGCTGGCGTGGTGCGCGTCGGCGCTGCTCGGGGAGCATCAGTTCTTCGGGTTTGCGGTGCGTGGCACGGCGCCGGTCGATGACGACCATCGCTGCGAGATCCGTCTCGCGCGCTGGCGCGTGGTGCCGGGCGGGCAGGTCTTCGATGTCGAGGCCAACCGCTTCCTGCATCATATGGTGCGGTTCTTCGTCGGCACGATGATCGAGGTGGCCACGCACCGGCGCCCGCGCGAGGAGTTCGCCGCCCTGCTCGTCGCTGATGCCAACGACGAGGTGGCACCGCCGGCTCCGGCCTGCGGGCTCTGCCTCGAGCAGGTCACTTACCCCGCCGCCCTGTATCTTACCTCATGATGCGCATCTACCACGCTTCCGTCGCCCTCGATGAAGTCCGCTGGGCCTTCGCCGCCGGACTGATCGATGGCGTCGTCGCCACCCCGGCTGTCATCGCCGCACAGCTGCCCAACGCCGACCCGCGTGAGCTCGTCCAGGAGCTGTCGTCGGCGGTGCCGCTGCCCATCATCGCCTCGGTGCGCGCCGTCAATCGCGACGAGCTCTACAAGGGCGCGCGCGAGCTGGCGCGCCTTGCCGAACAGGTCATCGTCGCCGTGCCGCTGGTGGAGGACGCCCTGCCCGCGATCAAGCGCCTGAGCGCCGAAGGCGTGCGGGTCGCGGTCACGCTCGTGCACAACGCGGCCCAGGCCACACTTGCGGCCAAGGCGGGGGCGGCGTACGTCACGATCGCCGTGGACGCCGCGGCGCACGTGGGCGACGACCCCACGCTCGCCATCGCCGAGTCGCGGGTGATCTTCGACCGGTTCGACCTGGAGTGCGACATCATCGCGGCGGGCCCGTCCAGTTCGCGCGCCTTCATTGATGCCATGGCGGCCGGCGCCGACGGCGCCGTGGTCACCACTGAGGTGCTCAAGGCGCTGCTCCAGCATCCGCTCACCGACCGCGGCTTTGACCGATTCCTCGGCGAGATCAGCCGTCGTCCCAAGCCCCGGCGCCCGCGATGACCATGACGCGCCTCTCCCCGCTCTGCTTCGCCCTGCTGCTCGCCTGCGAGGGCGCTTCTCCGTCGCAGACGGCCGCGCAGGGCGTGGCCGCGCGCCGCGAGGCCAACGTGCAGATCGCGCAGTCGCGCCGGTCGGCCATCACCGACGCCGTCGCCCGCGTCGCGCCGGCCGTGGTGACGGTGCAGACGGAGACCGTGTTCCGGACGCCCGTGGATCCGTTCGCCTTCTTCTTCGGCAATCGCGAAGGGGGCACGCAGACGCGGCCGGGCATCGGGTCGGGGTTCATCACCCAGTCGAACGGCGTGATCGTGACCAACGCGCACGTCGTGGCGGGAACCTCGAATGTCAGTGTCGCCCTGCGCGACGGGACGACCTATCCGGCCAAGGTCGTGGGCATTGACGAGATGAATGACCTCGCCGTGCTGAAGATCGAGGCCCGCAACCTGCCCACCGCACCGCTCGGCGGCTCGCGCGACCTGCTCATCGGCGAGTGGGCCATCGCCATCGGCAACCCCTACGGCTTCCTGCTGGGCAACTCGGAGCCGTCGGTGACCGCCGGCGTGATCAGCGCCACCGGACGCAACCTCGTGGGCCAGAGCGAGGGCCAGGGCGTCTACGTGGACATGATTCAGACGGACGCCTCCATCAATCCGGGCAACTCGGGCGGCCCGCTCGTGAACGCGGCGGGTGAGGTGATCGGCGTCAACAGCTCGATCTACACGCCGACGGGCGGGTCGGTGGGGCTGGGCTTTGCCATCCCGATCGACCGCGCCAAGCGCGTCACGGAGGATCTGCTCGCACACGGCACCGTGCGGCGCCCGTGGATCGGCATCAAGCTCGAGCTGCCGCAGCAGAACAACCGCGACGCGCTGCGCGGCGGCGCGGTGATCCGTACGGTCGCGCCGGGGTCACCGGCGGCCACCGCCGGACTCCAGGCCGGCGACGTCATCGTGCAGTCGCGCGACCGCGTCGTGCGCAATGCGTACGACTGGGAGGCCGAATTGCTCGAGATGCGCGTGGGCGAGGAGGCCGAGGTGCGCGTGCGCCGCGGCAGTCGCGAGCGCACGGCGCGGGTGCGCATCGCCGACCTGCCGGAGGTCGCGGCGCAGAAGGTGTCGGTGCTCAAGGAGATCGAGCTCGTGACGCTGACGCCGGCCATTCGCGCCGAGCGCGGCGTGCGCGCCAGCCAGGGCGCCGTGGTCTACCGGGTGTCGGCGCGCGTCACCGAGGAACTCGGCGTGCAGGCCGGCGACGTGATCGTGCAGGTCAACCGGTCCGCCGTGACCGATGCGCAGCAGGCCGGGCGACTGCTTGAATCGCTCACGGGACGCGGCCCGATTCGCATGCTGATCGAGCGCGGTGGCTTCCTCTACCCCATCGACTTCCAGATCCGATGACCGACACGGCGACCTGGAGTTCCCCGCTGGCCGAGCGCTACGCCTCGGCGGCGATGCTGCACCTGTGGTCGCCCGCCTCGCGGTACGGCTTGTGGCGCCGCCTCTGGCTTGCGCTCGCGGAGTCGGAACGCGACCTCGGCGTGGACATCCCCGAGGCCGCGCTCGCGGAGATGCGCGCCCACCTCGACGACATCGACTTCGCGGTGGTCGCCAGGTACGAGAAGCGATTCCGGCACGACGTCATGGCGCACGTGCACGCCTTTGGCGACGTCGCGCCGGCGGCGCGCGGCGTCATTCATCTCGGCGCCACCTCGGCCTTCGTCACCGACAACGCCGACCTGATCCTGATGCGGCGGGGCCTGGAGCTGCTGCGTGCCCGCGTCGTGGCCCTGCTGCGCACGATGGCGGCCTTCGCCGAGCAGTGGAAGGACGAGCCGGCCCTCGGGTACACGCACCTGCAGCCCGCACAGCCGACGACGGTGGGCAAGCGCGCCACGCTGTGGATGCAGGATCTCGTGCTCGACGTCGCCGACCTGGACCATCGCATCGCGACGTTGCCGCTGCGCGGCGTCAAGGGCACCACCGGCACGCAGGCGAGCTTCCTCGCCCTGCTCGGCGGCGACCACGCCAAGGTGCGTGACCTCGACGGACGCGTCACCCGCGCGATGGGCTTCGGCGCGTCGCTGCCGGTCACCGGCCAGACGTACACGCGCAAGCTCGACGCGCACGTGCTGGAGGTGCTCGCCGGACTGGCGGCATCGGCCGCAAAATTCGCCGGCGACATGCGCATGCTGCAGGCCTTCGGCGAGATCGAGGAGCCGTTCGAGAAGGAGCAGATCGGCTCGTCGGCCATGGCGTACAAGCGCAACCCGATGCGCAGCGAACGCATCAACTCGCTCAGCCGGTTCGTGCTCTCGCTCACGCCGAACGCCAACCAGACGCACAGCGTGCAGTACTTCGAGCGCACGCTCGACGACTCGGCCAACCGGCGGCTCGCGATCCCCGAGGCGTTCCTCGCCACGGATGCGCTGCTCATCCTCATGGAGAACATCGCGCGCGGTCTCGAGGTGCACCCGGCGCGCATCCGCCGCCGCCTGGCCGACGAGTTGCCGTTCATGGCCACGGAGGAGCTGATCGTGCGCGCGGTGCGCGCCGGCGCCGACCGCCAGGCGGTGCACGAGGTGATCCGCGTGCACAGCATCGCCGCGGCGCGCGCCATGAAGGACGAGGGTGTCCCCAACGACATGCTGGTCCGGTTGGCGGCCGACCCCGCATACCCCGTGGCGATCGCCGACCTGCAGGACGCGCTGGACCCCGCGCGATTCACCGGTCGGTCGGCGCAGCAGGTTCGCGAGTTCCTCGACGAGGTGGTGCATCCGCTGCTCGAGACGGCCGGTGGCGCCGAAGCGAGCCGCGAGGAGGTGCGCGTATGAGCCCAACGATGGTGGGCACCACCGACCTCCCGCTGCCGTGCATCCGGCGCGGCAAGGTGCGGGACGTCTACGCCGTCGGCGACGACCGCCTGCTGCTTGTGGCCAGCGACCGGGTCAGCGCCTTCGACGTGGTGATGCGCGAGCTCGTGCCCTACAAGGGGGCCGTGCTCACGCAGATCACGGCGTGGTGGCTGCGGCAGTTCGAAAGCGAGATTGCGCATCACATGATCACCGTCGATGCGGACGAGATCGTCGCCGGCACCCCCGCACTCCTCCCCTTCCTTCCCGAACTTCGCGGTCGCGCGATGCTCTGCACGCGTACGGACGTGTTTCCGATCGAGTGCGTGATCCGCGGGTACATCAGCGGCTCGGCCTGGAAGGAGTACAGCGCCTCGGGTACGCTCGCCGGCGAGGCGCTGCCCGCCGGATTGCTCGAGAGTTCGCCGTTTCCCCGCCCCGTCTTCTCGCCTGCCACCAAGGCCGAGTCGGGCCATGACGAGAACATCACGGTGGAGCGCATGCGCGGGGTGGTGGGGGCAGCCGACGCCGCCACCCTCGAAGCGCTGGCGCGCCGCGTCTACGAGCGCGGCCGCGACATCGCCGCGACGCGCGGCATCATCATCGCCGACACCAAGTTCGAGTTCGGGCGCGCGCCGGACGGACGCATCCTCCTCATCGACGAGGTCATGACCCCCGACAGCTCGCGCTTCTGGCCGGCCGAGCACTACGTGCCGGGACGGTCGCAGCCCAGCTTTGACAAGCAGCCGCTGCGCGACTGGCTCGACGGCGAGCGGCGCGCCAGCCGCTGGGATGGCAACGCACCGCCGCCGAACCTGCCGGTTTCGGTCGTCGGCGCGACGAGCGAGCGCTACCTCGACGCTTTCCGCCGGATCACCGGCACCCCCCTCGATACGAGCATGCTGCAATGAGATTCGCGCGCGAAGGCCTGCCCTTCATGTGGGCCGCCGGCGTCATCGCGCTTGCGGTCGGCGCGGCCGCATTCCGCTGGCCGAGGCCCCTGGTGATCGCGGCCGCCGTCGTGAGCGTGGCGCTCGCGGTCTGGGTGGCCTACTTCTTTCGCGACCCGGAGCGGCACGGCGAGCGCGGGCCCGGCCTGGTGATCGCCCCCGCCGACGGCAAGGTCGTGCAGGTGGTGGAGGTCGACGAACCCGCCTTCATGCATGGCCGCGCCATCCGTATCGCGATCTTCATGAACGTGTTCAGCGTCCACGTGAATCGGTATCCGGTGAGCGGGCGCGTCACGTACACGCACTACAATCCCGGCAAGTTCCTCAACGCCGCCGTGGACAAGGCCTCGCTCGAGAACGAGCAGTCTTCCGTGGGGATTGAGAGCGGCGCGCATCGCGTGCTCGTGCGCCAGATCGCCGGGCTCGTCGCGCGCCGCATCGTGACCTACAGCCGCCCCGGCGACCGGGCGGACCAGGGGGAACGCTTCGGCATCATCCGGTTCGGCTCGCGCGTGGACGTCTACCTGCCGCTCGGCAGCACGCCTCGCGTGCGCGTGGGCGAGCACACGTCGGCCGGCACCACCGTCATCGCGGAGCTCCCCTGATGCGCCGCCCACGGCTTCCCCGCCCGTCGCTCGTGATGCTGCCCAACGGCTTCACGCTCGGCAGCCTCTTCTTCGGCATCTTCGCCATCGTCGCTGCCTCGCGCGGCGAGCACGTGCGCGCCGGATGGTACATCGTCACGGCGGGCTTCCTCGACATGTTCGACGGCCGCATCGCCCGCGCCACCAACACCGGCAGTCGGTTCGGCGAGGAGCTCGATTCGCTGGTGGACGCCATCTCCTTTGGCGTTGCACCGGCGCTCATGATGTACTTCGCCGAGCTCAACCGGACCGGCTGGGACTGGATCTTCGTCTGGCTGTACGTCGCCTGTGCCGTGATGCGCCTCGCGCGCTTCAACGTCGAGCAGGCCGGCAAGTCCAAGGTGTTCTTCCAGGGGCTCCCGAGTCCCGCGGCCGGCGGCACCCTCGCCACGTACTACTGGTTCTCCCAGACCGAGCTCTATCAACAGACGGCCATCGGCGACCTGCCGTGGCAGTCCATCATGCGATTCCTCATGGTGGCGCTCGCGTTCCTGATGATCAGTCCCGTCCCGTACCCGGCCTGGCCGCGCTTCTCCCTGCGCAATTGGTACGGCGCGTTCGGCGTGCTGGTGTTCGTCGCCGTGATCTTCGGGATGTTCTTCCTGCCCAAGGAATTCTTCTTCCCGTTCGGCGTCCTCTACGTCGCCACGGGCATCGCCGTCGCCATCGTCCGCGGGCTCTTCGACATGCCGTCGCCCTTCGCGTCGTCGGATGACGACGAGGATGAGGAAGACGACGGGCACCCGGCGGCGGCGTTTGCCGCCGCCGCGGCGCCAGACCGCCGTCCCGACGACCATCACCGCCGCCGCCGCCGAAACCGCAATCGCGGGGATCGCGGCGGCCCCGACCAGGGCGCTCCCGAGGGCCCCACTCCGTGAAGTCATTCCGCGTCAGCGTCCACATCGTCCCGCGCAAGGGACTCCTCGATCCGCAGGGCAAGGCCGTCGCCGATGCGCTGCACACCCTGGGCTTCCAGGCGGTGGGCGGCGTCCACGTCGGCCGCCACCTGCTCATTGACACGACGGCCACCGATGCGGCCGCCGCCGAAGCCTCCGTGCGCGAGATGTGCGCGCGCCTGCTCGCCAATCCGGTGACCGAGGACTTCGAGATCGCCGGAGTGTCTGCCTCATGAAGTTCGGGATCGTCAGCTTCCCCGGTTCCAACTGCGATGACGATGCGGTCTTCGCGGCCACGGAGACGCTTGGCCAGCCGGCGGTGAAACTCTGGCACAAGTCGCACGACCTGGAAGGCAGCGACGTCATCGTGCTGCCCGGCGGCTTCAGCTACGGCGACTACCTGCGGGCCGGCGCCATCGCCCGCTTCTCGCCCATCATGCGCGAGGTCGCGGCGCACGCGGAGCGCGGCGGGCCGGTGATCGGCATCTGCAACGGGTTCCAGATCGCATGCGAGGCGGGGCTGCTCCCGGGGGCGCTGATGCGCAACGCGGGCCTGCAGTTCCTGTCGATGCCCGTCACCATTCGCGTGGAGCACACGGGGACGCACTGGACGTCGCAGTGCCACGAGGGGCAGCGGCTCACGATGCCCATCGCGCACGGGGAGGGACGCTACACCGTGGACGCCGCAACGCTCGAGCGCGTCGAGGGCGAGGGACTGGTGGTCTTTCGCTACGTCGACGCCAACGGCGAACCCACCGACGATGCGAACGTCAATGGATCGCTCGACAACATCGCCGGCGTGCGCAACGCGGCGGGCAATGTCGTTGGGCTCATGCCACACCCCGAGCGGGCGCTCGACCCCCTGCTCGGCTCCGCCGACGGACGCGTGCTGTTCGAGTCCGTCCTTGCCACCGTGCACGCCTGACCGGAGCTGCCATGCGACGCCTGTTCCTGCTTCTCCTCGCCGGAGCCCTTCCCCTCTCCGCCCAGGCCGTCATCGACCCCGGGATGCCGAAGGACCAGGTCGTGGCACGCCTCGGCGCGCCCGCCGTTGAGCGCACCACGGGCGATGTCACGTTCCTCTTTTTCAGGAACGACTGCGAACGCACCTGTGGCATGAACGACCTCGTCGTGCTGGAGAAGGGCGTTGTGGTGGACGCCGTCTTCCGCTCGACGAAGCGGCGCTACAGCGGCGCCAGTTCCTCGCCGCGCATGATCCCCGCCGCTGAGGCAATCCGGGCGAGACCCACACCTCCGGATTCGCAGCCGCGCGGACCGATCACGATCGAGCTCAAGGGCCGCAAGCCGTTGGCGGCAGACCGATAGCCCGCGCGTCGCACGCCGCGGCGCGCCGCACCGCTACCGCGACGACCCCCTCACCGAACAGAGCCATGGACGATTTCAAGCCGCCCCGCCCCGATGAGTTCAAGAAGTCCCGCAACGAGGACGAGTACTTCCTCAAGCTCGACGCCGAGCTGATCAAGGCGCATCGGGCCCGGCTGGACGGCGAGCGCCAGCGCGCCGAACAGCACGCCACGTACAACCACTGCCCCAAGTGCGACGGCATCCTGAAGGAGGTCAAGCACGGGCACATCCTCATCGACGTCTGCCCGAACTGCAAGGGCGTCTGGCTCGACGCCGGCGAGCTCGACATGGTCGAGCACGTGCAGGAGTCCAAGGTAAGCACCTTCTTCCAGGACCTTCTCAAGGGCCTCAGCCAAAAGTGACCGCCACGCCACGCCCGGGCGATCCCGTCATCACGCCGGCCCTCGTCGCCGAGCACGGACTCACCACCGACGAGTTCGAGCGCCTGCGCAACATGCTCGGCCGCGAGCCCACGTTCACGGAGCTCGGCATCATCTCGGCCCTGTGGAGCGAACACTGTTCCTACAAGCACTCGCGTCCGGTGCTCAAGACGCTGCCGACGCAGGCGCCCTACGTGCTGCAGGGGCCCGGCGAGAACGCCGGGGTCATCAGCATTGGCGAGGGACTCGCCGTCGCGTTCAAGATCGAATCGCACAATCACCCGTCCGCGGTGGAGCCGTACCAGGGCGCGGCGACGGGGGTGGGCGGCATCCTGCGCGACGTGTTCACCATGGGCGCGCGCCCCATCGCCATGCTCAATTCGCTCCGCTTTGGTTCGCTCGACACGCCACGTGTGCGATACCTCGTGGGCGGCGTCGTGAAGGGCATCGGGGACTACGGCAACTGCGTGGGCATCCCCACGGTCGCCGGCGACGTGATGTTCGACGCGGCCTACGAGGGCAACCCGCTCGTCAACGCGATGTGCGTCGGACTGCTCCGCGAGGAAGACCTCATCCGTGCCAAGGCCGAAGGAGTCGGCAACCCGATTATCGCCGTGGGCGCCCGCACGGGCCGCGACGGCATCCATGGCGCGTCGTTCGCGTCCGAGGACCTGAGCGAGGAGAATGAGGCCAAGCGCCCGCGCGTGCAGGTGGGCGATCCGTTCACCGAGAAGCTGCTGCTCGAGGCCTCCCTCGAGCTCATCACGAGCGGCCACATCGTGGCCATCCAGGACATGGGGGCGGCCGGGCTGACCTCGTCGTCGGCCGAGATGGCCGAACGCGGCGAGGTGGGCGTCACCATCGACACCCGCAAGGTGCCGCAGCGCGAGCAGGGGATGACGCCGTACGAGATCCTGCTGAGCGAGTCGCAGGAGCGCATGCTCGTCGTCGCCAGGCAGGGGCACGAGGATGAGGTCAAGAAGATCCTCACCAAGTGGGACCTCACCGCCGAGGTCATCGGCGAGGTGATCGCCGAACCGGTCTACCGCGTGACCGAGGGCGACCACATCGTGGCCGAGTTCCCCGGCGTGCGGCTGGTGACGGACTGCCCGCAGTACCACCCCGAGGCCCGCGAAGCCGACGAGGCCGTGGCGCGTCGCGCGCGCGACGTCCACGCCGTCGCCGAGAAGCCGGAGGAGGGCGATCCGGCGTGGACGCTGGAGCGCCTGCTCGAGTCGCCGACGATCGCCAGCAAGCGCTGGATCACCACACAGTACGACTCGACCGTGCGCACGAGCACCGTCATGGGGCCGGGCGACGGCGACGCGGCCGTCATCCGCATCCGCGGCACCCGCAAGGCGATCGCACTGAAGACCGACTGCAACGGCCGCTACGTCTTCCTGGATCCGCGAGTCGGTGGACGCATCGCCGTCGCCGAGGCCGCACGCAACGTGGCGTGCGTGGGTGCGCGCCCGATGGCCATCACCAACTGCCTCAACTTCGGCAACCCGAAGAAGCCGGAGGTGTTCTTCCAATTCCGCGAGGCGGTCTTTGGCATGGGCGACGCGTGCCGCGCGCTGGGGACACCGGTGACGGGCGGCAACGTGTCGCTCTACAACGAGAACCCGCTCGGCGCCGTGTACCCCACCCCGGTCATCGGCATGGTGGGCCTCATGGACGACGTGCGCCATGCGACGCGCGCGCCGTTCGCCGCCGAGGGGCACACGATCGTGCTGCTCGGCGACAATACGGCGGAACTGGGGGGCAGCGAATACCTCGCGTGGATACACGGCGTGGTGGCGGGGGCGCCTCCCGCGTGCGACCTCGACGGCGAGAAGCGGCTCATTGATGCCCTGCTCGCGGCCATCGGCGGCGGACATGTGGCGTCCGCGCATGACTGTTCCGAGGGCGGCTTGGCCGTCGCGCTCGCCGAGTGCTGCATCTCCCGCGAGGCGCGGCCGCTGGGTGCCCAGGTGGACCTCTCCGCCTGGGCGGAACTGCCGCTGCGCGCGCTCCTGTTTGGCGAGGCGCAGGGCCGCGTGGTGCTCTCCACGGCACGTGCCGACATCGTCCTGGAGATCGCGAAGCGACACGGCGTGCCGGCCGCGGCCATCGGCATGGTGCGCAGCGCCAGCGCCGGCCTGGTGATTACCGTGGGGTCGCGCGTCATTCGCGCCGAGTCCGCGCGCTTGTCCGCAGCCTTCCATGAGGCGCTGCCGCGCGCGATGCGACGCGCCCCGGCCGAGGTCGTGGACCGCGACCCGGCACTGGCGGGAGGGACGCGCTGATGTGCGGCATCTTCGGAATTCGTGGAAGCGAGGAGGCGGCCCGCATCACGCACCTCGGCCTCTATTCGCTCCAGCATCGCGGTCAGGAGTCGGCTGGCATCGTCTCCGTGGCCGACGACGGCACGGCGCAGTCGGTGCGGAAGATGGGCCTCGTGTCGGACGGCTTTGAAGAAGAGCGCATCGCGCTGCTCCGCGGCAGTACCGCGATCGGGCATACGCGCTACTCCACGGCGGGGAGCAGCACCATCGACAACGCGCAGCCGGTCTTCGTGCGCTTCCGCGGCGGACACATCGCGCTTGCGCACAACGGCAACATCACCAACGCGGTCGAGCTGCGCGGCGCGCTCGAGGCGGAAGGCTCGATCTTCGCCTCCACCATGGATAGCGAGGTGCTTGTCCATCGCATCGCCAAGTCGCGCGCCGTGAAGCCCGAGGAGCAGTTGGCGGAAGCGGTGGCCGGCGTCGAGGGCGCATTCTCCGTCGTGGTGGTCATCGGCACCACGCTCCTCGCCGCGCGGGACCCGCACGGCTGGCGACCGCTGGCCATTGGCCGCCTCGGCGATGCCTGGGTGTTCGCCTCCGAGACCTGCGCGCTCGACATCGTCGGCGCGACGTACGTGCGCGACGTCGCGGCGGGAGAGATCGTGGCGGTGGATGAGCACGGCATGCGCTCCATGCCGGGCCCAGCCTCGCCCGTCCTCCATCGTTGTGTGTTCGAGTACATCTACTTCGCGCGCCCCGACAGCCGGGTGTTTGGCGGCTCGGTGGACCGGGCACGGCGCGCGCTCGGCCGCCAACTCGCGAAGGAGCAGCCGGCGCCGGGGGCAGAGATCGTCTTCGCCGTCCCCGACTCGTCCAACGCGGCGGCCCTCGGCTACGCCGAAGCGTCCGGGCTCCAGCTCGAACACGCGCTCATCCGCAACCACTATGTCGGCCGCACCTTCATTCAGCCCACGCAGGCCGGTCGCGACGCCAAGGTGAAGGTGAAGTACAACGCGGTGCGCGAGGTGCTCGAGGGAAAGAGCGTGGTGATGGTGGATGACTCGATCGTGCGTGGCACCACCACGCGCGGCCTCGTGGCGCTGCTCCGCGGCGCCGGTGCCCGCGAGGTGCACATGCGCGTCTCCTCACCCCCCATCACCGGGCCGTGCTATTACGGCATTGATACGCCCGAGCGCGAGCAGCTGATCGCCGCCAACATGTCGATCGAGGAAGTCGCCCGCGCCATCGGCGTCGACTCGCTCGGCTATCTCTCGCTGGACGGCATGCTCGCCGCCGTCCCCGACGGACCCGGGGGCTTCTGCCACGCCTGCTTCTCCGGCCAGTACCCCACGCAACCTCCCATCGACATCAAGCGGTACCGGGCCGGCACCTGACGCGTCGCGCCCATCTTTCCGGAGACGCTGCCTCGTGACGCAAAAGGTGTTCTTCTTTGGCGACGGACGCGCGGAGGGCACGCGCGAATGGAAGGACCTGCTCGGCGGCAAGGGGGCGAATCTCGCCGAGATGACGAACATCGGGATCCCTGTCCCTCCCGGATTCACCATCTCGTGTCCGATGTGCGACGCGTACCTCAAGGACGGCACGGTCCCGGAGGGCCTGCGCGAGGAAGTGGAGCGCGCCATCGCGCGGCTGGAGACGACCAGCGGACGACGATTCGGCGATCCGGCCAATCCCCTGCTCGTCTCGGTGCGCAGCGGTGCGCGCGTCTCGATGCCCGGCATGATGGAGACCATCCTCAACCTCGGGCTCACGGACGAGACGGTGGCGGGGCTCGCCGCACTCAGCGGCAACCCGCGCTTTGCGTGGGACTCCTATCGCCGCTTCCTCCAGATGTACGGCGACGTGGTGCTCAACGCGCCGAGTCACCACTTCGAAGCGCTCCTCGCCGCCAAGCGCATGGTGGCGGGCGTCATGACCGACGCCGAGGTGCCGGTGGAGCTGCTCCAGGCGCTGATCGTCGAGTACAAGGCGCTGGTCCGGTCGCACGTCGGCCGCACCTTCCCGCTCGATCCGCGCGAGCAGCTGTGGGGGGCGATCGAGGCCGTCTGGCGCTCGTGGATGATCAAGCGGGCGGTGGACTACCGGCGTCAGTACAACATCCCCGAGGCCCCGGGCACGGCCGTGAACATCGTGGCCATGGTGTTCGGCAACCTCGGCGACGACTCTGGCACCGGCGTGGCTTTCACGCGCGATCCCTCCACGGGCGCCAAACGCTTCTACGGCGAGTTCCTGGTCAATGCGCAGGGCGAGGACGTCGTCGCCGGCATTCGCACGCCGCTCGCCATTGACCGGATGGCGTCGCTCATGCCCGGCCCGCACGCCGAGCTGATGCGCGTGCAGGAGGCGCTCGAGCAGCACTTCCACGACATGCAGGACCTCGAGTTCACCGTGGAGCGCGGCAAGCTCTACCTGCTGCAGACACGCACGGGCAAGCGCACGGTGGGCGCCGCCGTGCGCATTGCGCGCGACATGGTCGCCGAGGGACTCATCACGCAGCGTGAGGCGGTGCGGCGCGTGCAGCCGATGCAGCTCGACCAGCTGCTGCACCCGGTGATCGACAGCGCCGGCCATGCTCCAGTGGCGACCGGTCTCCCCGCCAGCCCCGGAGCCGCCAGCGGCGTGGCCGTCTTCGACGCCGACGTCGCCGAGGCGCACGCGAAGAAGGGCGAGAAAGTCATCCTCATCAGGGATGAAACGACGCCCGACGACTTCCACGGCATCCTCGCCGCCCGCGCGGTCCTGACGGCGCGCGGCGGCATGACGAGCCACGCCGCCGTGGTGGCGCGCGGCATGGGCAAGTGCGCGGTGGTCGGCTGCACCGCCATCACGGTGGACGCCAACCATCGCACCTTCACGGCGGGCGAGACAATCGTGAAGGAGGGTGAATGGGTGACGCTCGACGGCGCCACGGGCCACGTGTACGTGGGCGACATTCCCACGCAGCCCAGCGAGGTGATGCGCGTGATGCTGGGCGAACAGCCGCCCGACGACGCGCCGGTCTACCAGGCGTACAACGAGATCCTCGGCTGGGCCGACGCGGCACGCCGCCTGAAGGTGCGCGCCAACGCCGACACCCCGCACGACGCGCGCCAGGCGCGCCGGTTCGGCGCCGAGGGGATCGGGCTCTGCCGCACCGAGCACATGTTCTTCGAGGGCGATCGCATCACCGCGATGCGCGAGATGATCTGCGCCCACGACGAAGCGGGGCGGCGCCGGGCCCTCGCCAAGCTGCTCCCCATGCAGCGCGCCGATTTCGAGGGGATCTTCGAGGCGATGGACGGCCTCCCCGTCACCATCCGACTGCTCGACCCGCCGCTGCACGAGTTCCTCCCGCACGGCGGCGGCGAGGAGGCCAAGATCCTCGCGCGTACGCTCGGCGTCACGCGGCAGGAACTGACGCAGGTCATCGAGTCGCTCCGCGAAACCAACCCGATGCTCGGGCACCGCGGCTGTCGGCTGGGCATCACGTATCCGGAGATCACCGAGATGCAGGCGCGCGCGATCTTCGAGGCCGCCGCCCATGTGACGGCGCGCGGGGTGAGGGTGCTGCCGGAGGTGATGGTTCCGCTCGTCGCCACGCATCGTGAGTTCACCGACCAGCGCGCGATCATTGACCGCGTCGCCGCCGAGGTGGCGCGCGAGACGGGTATTGCGGTGGCCTACCTTGCCGGGACGATGATCGAGCTGCCGCGCGCCGCCCTGACCGCCGGCGAGATCGCCGGTGCCGGCGCGCAGTTCTTCTCATTCGGCACCAATGACCTGACGCAGACGACGCTGGGACTCAGCCGCGACGACGCGGGGCGGTTCGTGCCGTTCTACGTCGAACGCGGCGTCTTCCCGGATGACCCGTTCCAGGTGCTCGACGTGGCCGGCGTCGGCAAGCTCATCACGATGGCGGTGCACGACGGTCGCGCGACCCGCCCGGGACTCAAGGTCGGCATCTGCGGCGAGCACGGCGGTGAACCGCGGTCCATCCAATTCTGCCACGAGCAGGGGCTCGACTACGTGAGCTGCTCGCCGTTTCGCGTGCCCATCGCCCGCCTCGCGGCGGCGCACGCGGCGCTCGAGTAGGCGCGACGCGCCTCCGCCCTCCGCGGCACGAAGCGCGTTATCTTAACCGGACGATTCCCCATTACGACCAGGAGAAGTTCTCAAATGGACCGGAAGGCAGAAGCGCAGTGGTTTGGCGACCTCAAGTCCGGCCGCGGCACGATGTCGGTCGGCAGCAAGGCCTTCAGCGGCCCATACTCGTTCATCAGCCGCTTCGAGGGCAACCAGGACACGAACCCCGAAGAGCTGCTCGGCGCCGCGCACGCGGCGTGCTTCTCGATGGCGCTCTCCAACACGCTGGCCCAGCGTGGCAAACCCGTCACGAACGTCACCACGACCGCCGTGGTGACCGCCGACAAGACCGCGGCGGGTTTCGCGATCACCAGGATTGCCCTCACGACGCGCGGCGTCGTTCCCGGCCTGTCCGCCGAGGAGTTCAAGCAGGTCGCGGAAGAGACGAAGACCGGCTGCATCGTCTCGCGCGCACTGGCCGCCGTGCCGATGACGCTCGACGCGGAGCTGGTCGGATAGCCTGCCCGTCGCTCGATCCGCCGGCCCGGTCTCGCGGTGGGCCGGCGGTCGCATGACCCGATGCCGATTGTCACCCCAGAACGGGAGCCTGCGTGCAGTTCGAGATCATCGCCCTCAACCTGCTGTATGCCGTCGCCGGCGTCGTGCTCATGTTCCTGAGCTATCGCCTCATCGATCGGCTCACCCCCGAGGTCGACTTCCCCGCGGAGTTGAGCAAGGGCAACGTCGCCGTCGCGATCTTCGTCGCCTCCATCTTCATCTCGATCGCGCTCATCATCGGCAACGCGCTGAACTAGGACCGTGCGACGCCTCCGTGCCTCCCGTTCGCACGCGGCGCTCGCCGTTCCCGGCCGCGACGCCGTGTCGCGCGTCATGGCGCGTTGCAGTGCGGTGTGGCGCGTCAGGGCGCGACGCAGCGTGTGGGGGCTCGTGGTCGCCATTCTCACGACACCCGCGCTCGGGCCCGCCGCGCGCACGCTGCCTGCCCAGGACACGAACCACGTCGCGAACCGCGCCGCCGCCACGCCTGCCACGGCCAGGCGGCTCGCGCTGCGCAACGCCAGCCGCTACGACGAGACCTTTCGACGCTACACCAAGCGGTACTTCGGCCCCGGCTTCGACTGGCGCCTGTTCAAGGCGCAGGGCATGGCCGAGAGCGGGCTCGATCCGGAGGCGACGAGCTACGTGGGCGCGCGCGGCATCATGCAGCTGATGCCGGCGACGTACAAGGCCATCAGCTCCAGGCGGTCCGAGTTCGGGGCGATCAACGACCCCGAATGGAACATCGCGGCCGGCATCATGCACGACCGGCACCTCTGGAAACTCTGGTCGGCGGCGATCAGCGAGCAGGAGCGCCCTGCCTTCATGTTCGGGAGCTATAACGCCGGCGAGGGCACCATCAAGAGGGCGCGCGCCACGGCCAAGGGCGTGGTGGGGCGTGACGAGCAGTGGGTGCACATCGAGCAGGTGGCCCCTACCGTACCGCGGTGGCGGTACCGCGAGACGCTCGGCTACGTGCGCAAGATCGACCGCTACTACGCCGACATCAAGAAGCCGCGCTGAGCGCGGGCCCGCCCGTCACGCCAGGCTCAGCTGTTCCCACTCGACGCCGTAGTGCGCGAGGATCGAGGCGCGTTCCTCGGCCTCCTGCGGCGCGATGCTCACGTAGGGATGCTGGAAGACCACCCGGCGCACCCCGCGGCGCACCAGCGCCCGCGTGCACGCCAGGCAGGGTTCGTGCGTGACGTAGGCGACGGTGACATGACCGTCGCAGAAGCCCAGCGCGTTCTCCTCGGCGTGGCTCGTGTGCAGGCACCGCTGCCCCGGCCGGCACGAATCCGGCGTGCAATGGGGCATCCCGGGCAAGGCGCCGTTGAACCCGGCGGAGGCGACGCCGCCGTCCGCACGCAGGAGCACGGCGCCAACCTGAAGGCGGCAGCAGGTGCCGAGACGACTGAGCTCGCTGGCCATGCGCAGGAACACCTCGTCCTTCAGGGCCCGCCGATTCATCAATGCATTCTCCGTGTGGACGGCGCGAAACATGCGACGCATCGGCCGCTGCGGCAATGATGCCGAAGCGAGTGATGCCGAGGCCAGCTGGCGGCTCCCCGTCGTCTGTCACACCTTCAGTTCTCCGTCGACGCTCCCCGATCCTCGGCTTATCACTCACGGAGCCCGCATGCGCCTCTGCTTCCTCCTCCCCGCACTCCTCGCACTCCTCGCCTCCTCTCTCTCGGCACAGGCCTGGCCCACCGCCAAGCCGGCGGCGATGGGCGTGAATTCGGCGGTGCTCGACAGCATTGACGCCGAGATCAGGGCGGGACAGTACGGCTACGTTGATCGCTTCCTGGTGATCCGGAAGGGCGCGATCGTCTTCGACGGCAGCTATCGGCACGATTACGTGGCGGCTTACGGCGACTCGTCGCGCGCCGGGACGGCGTTGGTGATGTCGGACCGGACCGGCCCATACAACTACTTCAACGCATGGTGGCATCCGACCTGGCGTGGCGGCGACCTGCACACGCTGCAGTCGGTCACAAAGACGGTGACCTCGGTGGTAATCGGCACTGCGGTGACCCGGGGCGAGTTCCCCTCACTCGGCACGCCGATGCTCTCCTTCTTCGACACCACCAAGGTCGCCAACATTGACGACCGGAAGCGACGGATGACCATCCGCCACCTGCTGACAATGACCGGGGGCTTCGACTGGAACGAGAACACCAGCTACTCCGACTCGATGAACTCCGCATCCCGGATGGAGGCGAGCCACGACTGGGTGGCGTTCACGATCAACCATCCGATGGCGTTCGAGCCGGGCACGCGTTGGAACTACAGCAGCGGCGAGAGCGAGCTGCTGGCGCACATCTTCTGGAAGGCCACCGGCGTGGACATCGAGGAGTACGCGGCGCGGCATCTCTTCGCCCCGCTCGGAATCACCCGCTGGTTCTGGAAGCGTTCGCCAGCCGGCCTGATCGACACCGAGGGTGGACTCTACCTCGAGGCCCGCGACCTCGCCCGGATCTGGCAACTCTTCGGCCGAGGCGGGGTTTGGCACGGCACGCGGGTGCTCTCTGCTGACTGGGTGACGCAATCGATCACCCCGGCAATCGCCACCGGCACCGCTGCCACGGCACCGAAGTACGGACTCAAGTGGTGGCTGCATCCCCACCCACTCGAACCCGGCAAGCTCGTGTGGTCCGGCTCTGGCTTCGGCGGCCAGCTCCCCTACTACTTCCCGGAGCGCGACCTCCTGGTGGTCTTCAACGCCTGGAACATCCTCCCCGGCAGCAGGGGGATCCCGCAGCGACGGATGCTGGAGCGACTGGCCAAGGCGGTGCGGTAGACCACCATCACTTCTCCGAGTTGCGGGACCCAAGTTCATCCGCCGCTGCGGCCCCGACCCTGAACTGGTTGTCGAAGGACGCCATCAGACGGACTCGGACTTCGTGCCAGACGGAAAACGAACCAGCGGCGCCCTGCGCAGGCGCCGCTGGTTCGTCTTGGACTTCAACTAGGTGGAGGCGGAGGGAGTCGAACCCTCGTCTTGCACAGGATCATCCACAGCGTCTACGTGCGTAGCTCACCGATTGATGTTTCCGGCGGCTGGGTGGTGAGCGCCCGACCGACGGATGAGCCCTCTAGAGTTTCGCGTTGCCGCCGAGGACGTACGGCCGCGCTATCCCGGATTTGCGATACCCGGCAGCCCGCCCCGGGAGGGCTGACCATCGGGCACTGCTGGGGTAAAGCCTAAGCTTTACGCAGCAAGAGCGAAGTTGTTGTTCGCAATTAACGTTTCCCAGGCGGTTTTACGAGGAACCCGAGGACCTCGGCACGCAGCCATGAAGCCACCTACACAATCGAAACCAGGTCGCCCCCTAGACTGACATCTAAATATAACAGGATGTACAGCGATTGAGGATATGGAATCCGGATCATGAATGGGGACAACGACTTAGGATGGCGACCTGCGATTGGCAGCGCGTTGATCGTAAGTCGCGATCCGAGGTCAGACTCCTGCGTCGCAATCCGGATTCCGAATCCTCAATCGTTTAGCCGACGACCCTGTTCCGCCCTTGATGCTTGGCCGCGTACAGATTCTCGTCGGCCCGCTTGAACAGCCCGCCCTTGGCGTCGCTGCCGGCGCGATAGATCGCCACCCCGATGCTCACCGTGACGCGGATCGTCACGCCGTCGTGCGGCACCGCCCCACCCTCCACGGCCTGCCGCAGCCGCTCCGCGAGCTCCACCGCGCCCTCCATCGCCGTCTGCGGCAGGATGAGCGCCAGTTCCTCGCCGCCCAGCCGCGCACAGATGTCCACGGTGCGCACGCCGTCGCGCAGCACGCCCGCGACCTGCCGGAGCACCGCGTCGCCGGCATCGTGCCCGTACGTGTCGTTCACTTGCTTGAAGTAGTCGAGGTCGCAGATCACCAGCGCGCACGACCCGCCGAAACGATCCGTTTCATTGAGCACCCGCTCCAACTGCTCATCAAAGTGCCGGCGATTCCACAGCCCGGTCAGCGCGTCGGTTCGCGACCGGCGACTCGTCTCGGCGAGTTCCCACGATGCCTCGAGCGCATTCACGGCGAGCGCGGACAGCACGCTGCCATTCCGGATCTCGAGCGCCCGCAGCACGCCCAGTTGCGTCGCACCCACCACGATCGCGCCAATGGCGGCGGACCCGCGCATCATCGGCAGCACGGCCATGGAACCCGCCACGACACCGCCGTCGTCGTCGCGCAACAGCCCGCCGCGCTCCGCGAGGAAGCGGGCGTCCTCCCAGAATGACGCGCTCCCTTCGATGCAGGCGGTGCCGGCCACCGAGCCGGACGAGACGGCGCCCTCCCGCATGGACCGGGGCGTCTGTGCACTGAAGGCCGCCACGCGTCCCGTGCGCTGCGTCGCGTCCCAGCGCAGCAGCACCGCAAACTCCCCCCCGGTCACTTCCACGGCATAGTCGCACAGCGCGCGCTCCAGCGCATCCGGCTCGTGCGCGCGCTGCAGGTCGCGCGCGATGCGCAGCAGGGCGCGCGTGAAGCGGCTCTGGCGCGCGACTTCATTTCGCGTGGCGAACAGGCTGGCCAGGCGCCCCACCTGCGCCGCGTGGCGCGGCAGCCAGTCGCGCAGCGCATCGCGCGCCGTGGTGAACCGGTCCGCCGCCGCGAGCACGATGGCACCCGCCGGTTCACCGGAGGCGAAGCGCATCGGGCAAATCGCGATGCGGGGCTCGTCGTCGCGGCGCTCGAACCCCACCATCTGCTCCGCCGCCGACCAGGCAACCAGCGCGCGCTCCGGCACCGTGCCCCACGACGCGGCAGCGGGCGGCGGGCCGTCGCCGGACCACGCCACGATCTCCAGCATCGAACGCTCGCCGCCGGAATGCCGCCACAGCGTCACCTCCGCGGCGCCGTGCTGCCGCGCGACATCCCGCAGGTACGGCCGCAATTCCTCCGCCAATTCCCGGGCATCACGCTCCGCGAGGCCCGCCAGGTCCTCGCCGCGCAGCACCTGCACCGCGCTGAGCGACGGCCGCGGCGGTGCGGCGGGCAGCGGTGCCGGTGCCGACGGGACAGCGGCGCCGCGGCGGCGCGCACCAAGCAGGTAGCCGGCCAGCGAGCCGGCCGCCGCAACGGCCAGTGCGAGCGCGCCGCTCACGCGCTACGCGCCCAGCTCGAGGATGCGCGAGGCGGCGACCGCCGCCCCGAAGCCGTTGTCGATATTGCACACCACCACGCCGGCGGCGCAGGAATTGAGCATGGTCAGCAGCGCCGACAGCCCGCGGAAGCTCGCGCCGTATCCGACGCTCGTCGGCACGGCGATGACGGGCACCCGCACCATGCCGCCGACCACCGACGGCAGTGCGCCATCCATGCCGGCCACCACCACCACCACGCGCGCCGCACGCATCGTTCCCTGCTGCGCGAGGACGCGATGAATCCCCGCCACTCCGACGTCCGCCACGCGTCGCGAGGCGTGCCCAAAGGCGCGGAGCGCAACGACGCACTCCTGCGCGACCGGCAGGTCGCCCGTTCCCGCCGTCACAATCAGTGTCCCCGACTCGGCAAGCGCCCCGGCCCCCGCCCGGCGCAGCAGCACCGTGCGTCCGAGCTCGTCCGCTTCAGCGGCCGGATGCGCGACGCACAGCGCATTGCGCATGGCATCGTCAGCCCGCGTCACGAGGAATCCGTCTCCCTGTGCGGCGAGACGGGCGCAGATCTGCAGCGCCTGCTCCGGTGACTTCCCTTCCCCGAACACCACCTCCGGATACCCCTGACGCAGCGCGCGATGATGATCGATCTGCGCGAACGTGAGGTCTTCCACGGGGGCCGCGTCGAGTTGCGCCAGCGCGTCCTCCACCGTGCGACGCCCGGCCGCCACCTCGCCCAGCAGGGACCGCACGCGGTCGCGCATCATGCGGCCGGCTCCACCGCACCAGGCAGCTCGTCCGTGCCCGTGCCCGGCGTGATGTCCATCCAGCCGCTGGCCAGGTAGTCGCGGAAGATGCCCTCCACCTCGTCGAACGACTTCACGGCGTGCAGCTGCTTGCGCAGCGAGGCCGAGTTCGCCAGTCCGCGCACGTACCAGCCAAGATGCTTCCGAAACTCGAGGGCCGCGCCCACCGGATCGTGCTCGAACTCCTGCACCATGCGCGCATGATCCAGCGCCGCCTCGAACCGGCCCTTCACGTCGGGGGCGGCTGGCACGGGGGTGCCGTCAATCAGGGCACGCGCTTCGCGGAAGATCCACGGCTGGCCAAACGCGCCCCGGCCGATCATGACGCCGGCGCACCGCGTGTGCTGCCACATGCGCAGCGCATCGGCGGACGTCTTTATGTCGCCGTTGCCGAGCACCGGGATCTCGAGCGCCTCCACCACGCGCGCGATCTCGTCCCAGTTCGCTGCTCCCGAGTACATCTGCGTTCGGCTGCGCGCGTGCAGCGCGAGCATCCGGGCTCCGGCCTCCTGGCAACGCAGCGCGATCCCGACCGGGTCGCGCATGTCCTCGTTCCAGCCGCTGCGGATCTTCACCGTCACGGGAAGGTGCGTGGCCCCGGCCACGGCACGAATGATCGCCTGCACGAGATCCAGGTCGCGCAGGCAGCCCGAGCCGCCATTGCGCCGCACCACCTTCTTGACCGGGCAGCCGAAATTGATGTCGATGTAGTCGGGCTGGAACAGCTCCGTGACCAGCCGGGCGGCATCGGCCATGGACGCCGGCTCTGCCCCGAAGATCTGCACGCCGATGGGCCGTTCATCCGCGCCGAACGCCAGCTTTCCCAGCGTCGCCTGGTTTTCCCGCCGGATTCCCTCGGCGGACAGGAACTCCGTGACCACCACGTCCGCACCAAAGCGGCGGCAGAGGCGCCGGAATGGGGACTCCGACACCCCCGCCATCGGCGCCAGGAAGACAGGGACGTCCGAAGAAACCTGAAAGGGAAAACGGGGCATCCTGATCAACCTAATTGGAAGCCCAAGTCCGTGCAACAACTTGATTTGACTTCACTTGCGACGGAGGTTAGCTTCGCCTTCTAACAGTCATTTGTTGCGCTTCCGGGGTCCTGCATGGAACTGCGTGAATTCTTCTCCGAAGATGCCGTCCAACTCAATCTGGCCGGCACCACCAAGGACGACGTCCTCAAGGAACTGATCGGCCTGCTCGCGCTGGACGAAAAGAACGAGCAGATGCTCTTCAAGATGCTGAAGCGCCGGGAAAACCTCGGGTCCACCGGCATTGGGCGCGGCATCGCCATTCCGCACTGCCGCTCGCTGGTGGTCAGCAAGCTCCGGGTGGCCTTCGGACGCAAGAAGGAAGGACTCGACTTCAAGGCGATGGACGGCCAGCCGGTGCACTTCTTCTTCCTCATCGTCGCACCGCCACTCGAGGTCTCCAACCAGTACCTTCCCGTGCTGGGGAAGATCGCCCAGTTCTCCAAGGAGCCCGACCTGCCCGACCGGTTGCTCGCGCTCGACGAGCCGGCGCAGTTCATGAAGCTGCTCGAGGAGAAGGGCATCTAGCGATCGTCATTGCGCTCGCGGATCGACGCGCGAGCCCCGCGACGATCCAGTGATGAAACGCCCCGCAGCACCGGGGCCGATCGCCGACGGGCGGTGCGCAGGCGCGCACCGCCCGCGTTGCGTTCAGGGCGTCGCTGCCGGTGGATGCTCCACGATCGTGCGCGCGATGTCCCGGCGCAGGCGACGCTGAACGCGCCATGCCTGCAGCACGGCGGCGACGATGAGGCCGAGCGTCAGCCCCCACCAGATGCCGGCGCCGCCGAGCGCCGTGCGAAAGCCGAGGATTGCCGCGAGGGGAATTCCGAGGGCCCAGAATCCAAAGAGGTGCAGCAACATCGGCACCTTGGTGTCGCCGGTGCCACGGGCGAGCCCGCTCGCCACCGCCTGCGTCCCGTCGAACACCTGGAAGACGCCGGCGATCGCGATGAGCGGCGCGGCGGCAGCGATGACCGCCGCATCCAGCGTGAACCACCGCGCAATCGATGAGGGAAAGAGGAGCATCAGCAGGCCGCTGAACGCCATGAACCCCACGCCCAGCACCCAGGCGCCCGCCGCGTGACGGCGCGCCGACGGCAGGTCGCTGCGCCCCACGGCCTGCCCCACGAGGGCGGCGGCGGCCACCGAGAACCCGACGGGGACCATGAACGTGAGCGAGGCCAGGCTGAGCGCCACCTCGTGTCCGGCGAGCGGCACGGTGCCGAGCCATCCGAACATCAGCGTCGCCATCGCAAACGCCCCGGCTTCGAAGAACCACTGAAAGCCGATCGGCGCTCCGAGGCGCACGGTGGCCCAGAGCGGTCCAGGTGCGGTCGCCGCGCGCCACGACCCCGTGAGGTGCGGTCGCAGGGTGGGCCACCCCGCCACCAGCAGCGTCGCGCCCATGACCCAGCGCGCGAGCACGGTGGCCCAGGCCGACCCGGCCACTCCCAGCGGCGGCGCCCCGAGATTGCCGAAGATCAACACCCAGTTGGCGACGACGTTCACCGCGTTGGCGGCGACGACGGCCAGCAGGACTGGTCGCACGACCAGCATCGCCTGCAGGGACTGTCGCAGCACCACGAAGATGAAGAAGGCGGGGAGGCCCACGGCGCTGATCTCCACGTACCGGCGCGCCATCGGCACCACGGCCGGCGGTTGGCGCAGCGTCTGGAACGCGGCTCCGCTGAACGCGAATGCCGCGCCCACCAGCGCACTGATGACGAGCGCCAGCAGGACGCCGCGCTGGATGCCGCGGCGCGCCGCCGCGAGATCTCCCGCCCCAAGGGCCTGCGAGACCACGGGATCGAGCGCCATCAGCGTGCCCATGCCGAGGATGGCGATGTTGAAGAAGTAGAAGTTGCCGAGCGCCACGCCGGCGAGGGCGTCCGCGGAAAGTCGCCCGACCATGAGCGTGTCCACGAACCCCATCACCTGCAGGCCGACCTGCACGACCACCACCGGCGCGGCGATGCCTAGCATCTCGCGCAACTCGCTGCGGGTGGGCCAGGAGAAGATTGGTGTACGCATGGGAGTCAGACAGAATAACACGCGTGCGGGGCGCGTGCGGAGCGCGTGCGGGGCGCGTGCGGGGCGCGTGCGGAGCGCGTGCGCGACGCATGCGGGACGCGTGTGGGGCGCCCGCGCCGTCGCTCGCCGCCGCCGCAATCTTCCGGGATGCGGAGGAGACCGACTTTCGCTATTCTATACCGTGCCCGAGATCCTGCTGCTCGACGATGATCCGCTCCAGCTGAAGCTGCTCACGCGCACCCTGAACGGATTTGGGTACACGCAGCTGGTCGCCTGCGACAACGCAGCGGCGGCGTTGCGCGCGCTCGACGCGCCGCATCGATCCATCGGGCTCATCCTGCTCGACCTCAACATGCCGGGCGTGGACGGCGTGGCGTTCCTCAAGCTGCTGAGCGAACGGCGAGTCGACGCCGCCGTGGTGCTGGTCAGCGGCGAGGACGAACGCCTCATCGAGAGCGCCGCACGATTCGGCGCGTCGCAGCACCTCAGGATCCTGGGCGCCATCACCAAGCCGGTGGTGCCCGCGGGGCTGCGGGCGATGCTCGATCGCTGGCAGACGCAGGCCGCGGCACCGGTCCCGCCCAAGGAGTATTCCGCCGACCAGGTTGCCCGTGCCATCCTCCACAATGAACTGGTGCCCCACTTCCAGCCCATCGTGCACCTCGCGACGGGAGTGCTCGCCGGCGCCGAGACGCTCGTGCGTTGGCAGCATCCCGACGACGGACTCGTCATGCCGGGCCAGTTCATCTCGGTGGCCGAGGAGCGGGGCCTCATCCGCGACATCACGGAATTCATGATCCGCGCCGCCGTGACGCAGGGCCGCATCTGGCGCGATCAGGGGATGGACGTCTCTGTCGCCGTGAACGTGTCGATGGGCGACCTGACCCGCGCCGATTTCGCCGACTTCGTGCTCGACGCCCTCGAGCGCAGCGGTCTGCCGCCCACCGCCCTCGTGCTCGAGGTCAGCGAGCGGCGGTTCGCGCAGGACCCCGACACCGCGCTGGCGGCCATCAGCCGGCTGCGCATGCGCCGCATCTCGATGGCCATCGACAACTTCGGCATCGGCTCGTCGTCGCTCGCCCAACTGCGCGACGTCCCGTTCAATGCCGTGAAAGTGAACGGGTCGTTCGTGCACGGGGCGGCGGGCAACGCCATCCTCGGCGCCATCGTGAACTCGAGCATCGACCTCGCGCGACAGCTCGGCCTGCGCACCGTGGCGGAGGGCGTCGAAGACTCCACCGACTGGGTGTGGCTGCGGGCCAGCGCGTGCGAACTGGCGCAGGGCTGGTTTATCGGCGCCCCCATGGCCGCCTCCGAGCTTGCCGCGTGGGTCAACGCCTGGGAGAAGCGCCGAGGCCAGCTGTTCGGCGCCTGACCGCGCGTGCCGCGCGCACGGGCGGGCGCCGGCCGGCGCCCGCGTTCACTCCCACTCGATCGTGGCGGGCGGCTTGGAGCTGATGTCGTAGACGACGCGGTTCACGCCCGGCACTTCGTTGATGATCCGGCTGGACATGCGGCCGAGCACGTCGGGCGGAAAGGCGAACCAGTCGGCGGTCATGCCATCGGTGCTGGTGACGGCGCGCAGCGCCACGACGTGCTCGTACGTGCGCCCATCGCCCATGACGCCCACCGATCGCACCGGCAGGAAGACGGCGAAGGCCTGCCAGATGGTGTCGTACAGGCCGGCCGCGCGGATCTCCTCGAGGTAGATCGCGTCGGCCTGCCGCAGCGTGTCGAGGCTCGGCTGGTCCACCGCGCCAAGGACGCGAATCGCCAGCCCAGGGCCGGGGAACGGATGACGGCCCACCATCTCCTCGGGAAGGCCGAGTTCGCGGCCGACGTTGCGCACCTCGTCCTTGAACAGCTCGCGGAGCGGCTCGATGAGCGTGAACACCATGTCGGGCTTCAGCCCACCCACGTTGTGGTGCGTCTTGATCGTGGCGCTCGGGCCGCCCTTGGCGCTCACCGACTCGATGACGTCGGGGTAGAGCGTCCCCTGCACGAGGAAGGCCGCGCCCTGCCCCGCTTCGGCGGCCGCGTCCTCGAACACGTCGATGAAGGTGTGCCCGATGATCTTGCGCTTCCGCTCCGGCTCCTCGACGCCGGCGAGCGCCGACAGGAAGCGCTCCTCGGCCCGCACCGTGATGAGCTTGATGCCCAGGTGGCGCCCCATCAGGCGCTCCACCTGCTCGCGCTCGTGCAGCCGCAGCAAGCCCGTGTCCACGAAGATGCAGGTGAGCTGGTCGCCGATCGCCCGGTGCACCAGCGCCGCCGCCACCGAGGAGTCCACTCCGCCGGACAGGCCGCAGATCACATGCTTGTCACCGACGAGCGCACGGATCTTCGCGACCTCGATGTCGATGAAGTGCCCGGGGGTCCAGTCGGGCGTGCAGCCGCAGACGCCGAAGAGGAAGTTCTGGATGATCTCAGCGCCGCGCACGGTGTGCGCCACTTCCGAATGGAACTGCACCGCGTGCACCGGCTTGTGCTCATGACGGAAGCCGGCGATCACCCGGTCGCTCCGCGCCGTCACCACGTAGCCCGGCGGCGCGGCCTCCACGTGATCGCCGTGGCTCATCCAGACCGTTGTCTTCTCGCCGGCGTCGAAGCCGCCGAACAGCCCCACCGGCTCCACGACCTGCACGTCGGCGCGCCCGTACTCGCGGCCGCCGCCCGCGACGACCTCCCCGCCCTCGGCGTGCGCGATCCACTGCATCCCGTAGCACACGCCCAGCAGCGGCGCGATGTCGAGGATCCCCGTCTCGAACGACGGCGCGCCGTCATCGGTGACCGAACTCGGGCCGCCCGAGAGGATGATGCCCGCCGGATTCCACTCGCGAATCCACGCCAGGGAGCGCGTGGGCGGGTGAATCTCGCAGTAGACGTGCGCCTCGCGCACGCGGCGGGCGATGAGCTGGGTGAACTGCGATCCGCAGTCGAGGATCAGGATGCGCTTCACGCGTGCTTCCACTCCGGGCTGTCGAGCTTCACGAACTCCACGTGCCGCGAGTCGAGGTCGATGATCGCGGCGCAGGGCGCACCGTGGACCCAGCCACAGGCCTCGCCGGGATTCACGATGAGCGTCTCGCCGCGCGTCTTCATCTCCTGCTTGTGCTCGTGCCCGTGGACGACGAGCGTGTGCGAGGCCATCGAGCGTTCCGACACGTCGGCGAGGTCGTGCACCAGCAGGATCTTGTGTTCATTGATCTGCGTCGAGTGCGGCGCCTCGAACAGTTCGCAGGCCAGCGCCTGCGCCGCCGTGGCGCGCAACCCCTCCCGGTCGCCGTCGTTGCGGCCGAAGACGCCCACCATGGGGGCGGCGTAGTCCAGGAACGGCTGCAGCGCGAACGGCGAGCAATAATCGCCCGCGTGCAGCAGCATCTCCACGCCGCGCGCCTGGAACTCCTTCAGCAGCGCCGCGATGGCCGGCACGCGATCGTGGGTGTCGCTGATGAGACCGATGCGCATCACCCCTCCGTCCATTCAAGGGTCTCGGCTTCGAGCCGGACCAGGTCATCCAGCGTCTCGCGGCGCGTGATCACCGCCCACCGCGCGCCATCCACCAGCACCTCGGGCGCCCGCGGCCGCGTGTTGTACGTCAGCGCCATCACGTAACCGTACGCGCCGGTGGTGCGAACCGCCAGCAGATCCCCCGGCGCCACATCGTCCATCACGCGGTCGCGCGCGAGGAAGTCGCCGGTTTCGCAGATCGGGCCCACCACGTCCACCGTGCGCGTGCCACCGCGAGGGCGCACCGCCTCGATGGCGTGATACGCGTCGTAGTGCGACGGCCGCAGCAACTCCGACATCCCGGCATCGCAGATGACGAAATCGGTGCCGCCGCTCGGCTTGCGGTACAACACGCGCGTCAACAGCGCGCCCGACTCCGCGACCACGAAGCGCCCCGGCTCGACGATGAGCTCGAGGCCGAGCGACTGCGCCACGGGGACCACAATCTCGGCGAAGCGCGCGAGGTCGGGCACCTCCTCGGCGTCGTAACGCGCCGGCAGTCCGCCGCCGGCGTCAAAGAACCGAAGCGGCGCCCCCTGTCGCTGCAGGTCGCGCGCGAGCTGGGCCAGCCGCGCCACGCCATCCATGTACGGTTCCAGCGACGTCAGCTGCGAGCCGACGTGCATGTCCAGCCCGGTCAGCTCCACGTGCGGCGACGCCAGCGCGCGCGCGGCGACCGCCGGCACGTCACCCCACGGAATCCCGAATTTGTGCCCGCGCGAGCCGGTGGCGATGAACTCGTGCGCGTTGGCCACGTGCACCTCGGGATTCACCCGAAACGCGATGCGGGCGCGCACGCCGAGCGCCTTGGCCTCCTCCTCCACGATCTCCAGCTCCGCGCCCGATTCGACGTTCAGGAGGAGGACGCCGGCCTCGAGACCCGCGCGAATCTCGGCGCGCGTCTTGCCGACGCCACCGAAGATGATGTCGTCCGGGGCGAAGCCGGCGCGCTGGGCGCGCATGAGTTCGCCGCCCGAGACGACGTCGGCGCGGCAGCCCTCGGAGCGCAGTAGCTGCAACAGCCCGCGGCTGCTGTTCGCCTTCAACGAGTAGTGGATACGGTGCGGCACGCCGGCCAGCGCCGCATCGAGCGCGTGGTAGCGCTCGCGCAACGCGTTGGCGCTGTACACGTACGCCGGCGTGCCCACGGCCGCGGCGATCGCCTCCAGCGGGACCCCCTCACACCAGAGGGTCCCGTCACGCCGCTCGTACGCCTGCGCTAGTATGCGCGCGCCCACACGGCCTCGGCCTTGGACGGACGCCCGCAGCACAGGCAGGTCGCCGGTGCCTCGGGGCTCCTGAACTCCGCGTCCGGCATGCACCGGATCGTGGCTTTCGTCTCCTCCTTGACCTTGGCCTCGCACGCCGCGTCCCCGCACCAGCCGGCGAAGACGAACCCGCCCTTCCCGTCCATCAGCGCCTTGAACTCGTCGTATGAGATCTTCCCCCGCACGCTGTTCGCTTCCCGGCGATCCAGCGCCGCCTGGAACATGTCGTTCTGGATGCGCTCGAGCAGCGCCGCCGCTGCGGCCGGCAGTCCGTCCATCGGCAGCGACTGCTTCTCGCGCGTGTCGCGGCGCGCCGCGAAGACGGCCTGCTTCTCGAGGTCCTTGGGGCCCAGCTCAAAGCGCAGCGGGATGCCGCGCAGTTCCCACTCGTAGTACTTGGCTCCCGAGCGCATGCCGTCGCGCAGGTCCACGTGCACGCGCAGGCGGTCCGTCGCGCCCCGCCCCGTCCATTCGGTGAGTTCGGCCTTCACGGTGAGCGCCGCCGCGGTGAGCCGGGCCTTCTCGTCATCGTTCTTCCAGATGGGGACGATCACGATCTCGATCGGCGCCAGGCGAGGCGGCGTGCGCAGGCCGTTGTCATCGCCGTGCGTCATCACCAGGCCGCCCACCATGCGCGTGCTCACGCCCCACGACGTGTTCCAGGCGAACGCCATCTCGCCCTTCTCGTCCTGGAACTGCAGCTCGAACGCCTTGGCGAAGTTCTGCCCGAGGTTGTGCGACGTGCCGGCCTGCAGCGCCTTGTTGTCCTGCATCATCGCCTCGCACGAGTACGTGCGCAGCGCGCCGGCGAATTTCTCGCTCTCGCTCTTGAGTCCCGTGATCACGGGCATCGCCATCCACTGCTCCATGAACGTGCGATAGACGCCCAGCATGCGCCGCGCCTCTTCCTCGGCCTCGTCATGCGTCGTGTGCGCGGTGTGCCCTTCCTGCCACAGGAACTCGAGGGTGCGCAGGAAGAGCCGCGTGCGCATCTCCCATCGCACCACGTTGGCCCACTGGTTGATGAGGATGGGCAGGTCGCGGTACGACTGCGTCCACTTGGCGAACATGTGGTAGATGATCGTCTCGGACGTCGGCCGGATGAAGAGCGGCTCTTCCAGCTCCTTGCCGCCGCCGTGCGTCACGACCGCACACTCGGGGGCGAACCCCTCGACGTGGTCCGCCTCCTTCTTCATGAAGCTCTCGGGAATCAGCAGCGGGAAGTACGCGTTCTGGTGTCCCGTCGCCTTGAACATGTCGTCCAGGGCGCGCTGCATGCGTTCCCAGATGCCGTAGCCGTTGGGCCGGATGACCATCGACCCTTTCACGGGCGAGTAGTCGGCCAGTTCGGAGCGCAGCACCAGCTCGTTGTACCACGCGCTGAAGTCGTCGGCGCGGGTGGTCAGTTTCTTGTCGTCAGCCATCGTCCTGGGGTCAGTCTTCACGCGGGGCGGGAACCCCCGCCTCGGCGAGCGCGGCGAATCCGCGCTCGGGATCCAGCAAGTCGTGCAGGACAATCTCGGCACCGTCCCGCGCCACCGCGCCCGGCGCGCGCGAGAGCGGGCGCACCTCGGCCCGCGTGTCGTCCCGCAGCACCATCAGCCACGCCGCACCGGCGCGTTCGGCCGACTTGATCTGCGCGGACGACTTCTGCGTGCGCAGCTTCTCCTCATTGAGCACATACTCGGCGGCGTAGCCCAGGCGCCGCAGCGCCGCCGCGGCGCGCAGCACCGTCGCCGGCTCGTTGTGCTCGCTGCTCACGACCCAGAAGTCCGGTCCATCAGCGAGCGCGTCGTCGAACAAGCCATGCTCCTTCAGGAGTTCGCCAAGCACCACGTCGCCCATGCCGAAGCCGAGCGCCGGCAGGTCCACGCCGCCGAGCTGGCCCAGCAGGTTGTCGTAGCGCCCGCCGCCGCAGATGGCGCGCAGCTCGCCGCGCGCATCGAACAGCTCGAAGACGGTCCCGGTGTAGTAGGCCAACCCGCGCACGATCGACAGGTCCACGTCCACCCACGCCCCGACGCCGAGCGCATGCAGGTGCCCGAGGTACCGGCCGAACTGCGCGATGGCGGGCTGCGCCGCCGCCACGTGGCCGAACTCGCGGTCGAGGTCGTCCATGGTCGATATGTCGGGAAGCGCCATGACACGCTCGATCTGGTTCGGCACGAGGCCGGCCGTCTCGAGCTTCTCGCGCGAGATGTCGTGCGGCTGGCGCGCGATCTTGTCGAGGACGCCGTACGCCGCACCCAGCTGGGCGTCCGTCACGCCGATCGCCGCCAACAGCGCGTTCAGCAGGCGGCGGTCGCTCACCCGCGCGCGCACGCCGTTGGGCCCGAGGCCCAGTTCGCGCATGATGTCGATGGCCACGCACAGCAGTTCGGCGTCGGCCAGTTCGCTCGGCTCCCCCACAATATCCACATTCAGCTGGAAATGCTCGCGCAGGCGGCCGCGCTGGGCGCGCTCGTAGCGGAAGAGCTGCGGCAGCGAGAACCACCGGACGGGCTTGGGGAGCGCGTTGGCGCGCGCCGCCACCATCCGGGCGAAGGTCGGCGTCATCTCCGGCCGCAGCGATACCGCGCGCCCGCCCTTGTCCTCGAAGCTGTACAGCTGGCCGACGATCTCGTCGCCGCTCTTCGCCGTGTACAACTCGAGGGGCTCGAGCGGGGGTCCGTCGTATTCCACGAACGAGTACCGGCGCGCGACCGCGCGCCAGGCACGAAAAATCGCCGTGCGGCGCGCGAGATCTTCAGGATAGAAGTCGCGAAAGCCGGGAAGTGGGCCTTTCGGTTGCATCCATTGAAATTACCCGGCGGTGGGCGATACCTGCAACCGCGTCATGGCATCTCCGACGGTGTGAAAACTGCCGGTGATGACCACCGTGGCCCCCTCTTCGGCCGCCCGGACGAGCGCCCGGTCGAAGTCGCGCACCACCTCGGCCGCCCAGCCATGGGCCCGGGCATGCGCCATCACGTCGGCGACACTCCAGGCGCGGCTCGCCGGCGCCGTGGGCGAATTCGTGAGGACAAACAGGTCCACATGGGGGGCGAGCGCCGCCATCATCGAAGACCAGTCCTTGTCGCTGAGCACGCTGAAGACGACGGCGATGGGTCGGGGCATCCGCGTCTCGGCAAGCGTCTGGGCGAGCGTGCGCGACCCGTCCGGGTTGTGCGCCACATCGAAGACGTGCTTCCCAACCCGCTGAAACCGCCCCGGAAGACTGACCCGGCGCATCCCGGCTTCCACCGCGGCCGCATCGGGCCGAAGGTCGGCGGGCAGCTCCTCGAGCATGGCGAGCGCGACGGCCGCGTTGGACGCCTGGTGGCGTCCGATCAGCGGCGTGCGCACCATCCGCACGTCGTTCTCGCGCCGCAGGTTGAACCGGGTCCCCTCGGCGGTCACCGCCACATCCTCGATGGCCGATTCACCGAAGACGGTGCGGATGGGCGTCGCCCCGTGCGCCCTGGCGTGCGACACCAGCAGGTCGCGGATGCCGAGCTCCGGCTCCCCCACGACGGCCGGCACGCCCTCCTTGAAGATCCCCGCCTTCTCGAAGGCGATCTCCTCGCGGGTCGCGCCGAGGTACTCCACATGGTCGATCTGGATGTTGGTGACGCCGGCGACGAGCGGACGCAGGACATTCGTGGCGTCGAGTCGGCCGCCCAGTCCGGTTTCGATGACCGCGACGTCGGCGTGATCCTCGCTGAAGAACTGGAACGCCATCGCCGTGGTGGCCTCGAAGAACGTGGCGCCCAGCCGCTCCACTTCGGGCGTCCACTGCTCGACCCAGGCCACGATCCGTTCGCTCGCCACCGGCGCACCGTCCATCAGGAACCGCTCGGGAAAGTCCACGAGGTGGGGCGAGGTGTAGCGGGCCACGCGCAGGCCCCGTTCGCGCAGCACGGCGTCGAGTGTCGCGCAGACGCTGCCCTTGCCGTTCGTGCCGGCCACGTGCAGGGCGCGCAGCTGCAGGTGCGGATCGCCGAGCGCGCGCAGCAGCGCCTGCACCCGTTCAAGGCCCAGCTTCCATTTCCCGGTCGTGCGCCCGTACAGGAAGTCGAGCGCATCGCGGTACGTCTTCAGGCCGTGTCCCACCCGGACGCCACTGGCTTAAGGCTCATGTGCCGCAGGAGTCGCCCCACCGTCTGCTTCAGCTGGTGGCGGTGCGACACATGGTCCACCATGCCGCGGTCGAGAAGGAACTCGGCAGTCTGGAACCCCTCCGGGAGGTCCTGCCCCAGCGTCTGGCGAATGACGCGCGGCCCGGCGAAGCCGATCACGGCGCCCGGCTCGGCCAGGATCGCATCGCCGAGCATGGCAAAGGATGCGCTGACGCCGCCGGTCGTCGGATTGGTCAGGATCGAGACGTACGGGATGGCCCGGTCGTGCAGCTGCGAAAGCACCGCCGACGTCTTGGCCATCTGCATCAGCGAGAGCACGCCTTCCTGCATGCGGGCGCCACCCGAGGCCGACACGATGATGAGCGGGAACTTCTTCTCCAGGGAGCGCTGGGCGAGCCGCGCGATCTTCTCCCCCACCACCGAGCCCATGGAGCCGCCCATGAAGGCGAAATCCATCACGCCAAGGTTGACGGGCATCTTCTCCATCGTGCCCGTCGCCGTGAGGATGGCGTCGGTGTCGCCGGCGGTGCCCAGCGCCTTCTTCAAGCGCGCCGGATAGTCCGGAAACTGGAGCGGGTCGGTGGACTTGAGATCCACCTCAGTCTCCTCGATGGACCCCTCGTCCAGCAGGAGCGCAGCGTACTCGTGGGCCCGCATGCGACGATGGAAATCGCATGACGGGCACACGTGCCAGTTCCGGACGAGTTTCTCCCGGATATCCGTATGCCCACAGGCCTCGCATTTTTCCCAGACGTCCGGCGGAATCTCCAGCCGCTCACGTCTCGGTTCGCGGACCTTCTTCTCCTTTCGGAACCAAGCCATAGACTCGAAAAGTGATTCAGATCACATGATGCCGCAAGGAGTTACCGCGCGAGTAATGAGACGGAGTGCGGGGGCTTGGTGCGGGGGGACGAGTGGAGTGCGGAGGGACGAGTTATGCGGGCCGGTCGTCCCCCCGCACTCCACTCGTCCCTCCGCACTCCACTCGTCCCCCCCCCCCAAGCCCCCCCCCCCCCCCCCCCCCCCCCCCCCCCAATCACCCCCCTATCCGAGTGCCCCCGGCCCCCCCCCCCACACCCCC